>Ga0182030_10001081_pt1 | contig 54861 bp, 57 predicted proteins | sample 812S3MmetaG_FD_121299 | JGI IMG/M metagenome (GOLD analysis project Ga0182030, IMG submission 121299) | Permafrost microbial communities from Stordalen Mire, Sweden - 812S3M metaG (Illumina Assembly) | ecosystem: Environmental > Terrestrial > Soil > Wetlands > Permafrost | place: Sweden...
CGATCCCGGCGCCGACCCCGACCCCAGCGCCGCTCCCGACGCCGGCATCGGCGAAACATCCGGTGCGACCACGAGCGACGGCACTCCCGCCGAACAGGCTGCCCGATGTGGACCCGACGCCCTTCTGAGCTGCTCCTCGTCGCGAGCCTCACGCTCGTCGCCGTGGACGCACGCGCGGTGCCTCCGCCGGCGGCGACCATGGACGATCCGATCGCGCAGTACCGAGAGCGGTTCAAGCAGGGGATGGACCGGTACAAGGCGGGCGCGCCCGCCGAGGCGGTCGGGTACTGGGAGCCGATCTACCGCGAGCTCGGAGAGCAGAAGGGCTACCGCCTCGCCTACAACCTCGGCGTCGCGTACTCCGAGCTGGGGGATACGACCCGTGCGGCCGAGCGCCTCGAGTCCTTCCTCGGCCAGGTCGAGGCGCGTCGGACACGCGGCGAGGCGATCGCGAGCATCGTGACGAAGGAAGAGGCCGATGCGCGCGAGCGCGTCACGGCGTTCGTCGCCACGAAGGGACGCATCCACGTCGACGCGGGGACCCCGCCGCGGGCGGCGCAGGTCGACGCCAGCGAGCCGCGCCTCGCGGGCTTCGTGGCGTGGGTGACACCGGGCGAGCACGCCGTCGTCTTCGCGCCGGGGACGCCCGACCAGGAGACGAAGACGGTGACGGTGCACGCGGGGGAGATACTGGACGTGGCCCCCTCCCCTCCTTCGCCGCCGGCCCCGCCGGAGGGCTCTGGTTCGCTCGTCGTCGCGCCCCCGGCCTCCACGGCGCCCTCTGCTCCGTCCGCTGCTCCGCCACCGCCTCCCCTCGTCCATCAGGAGACCCAGCATCCCTTCTCACCGGCGTTCGTCGTGCTGAGCGGGGGCCTCGCCCTGGGCGCGGCGATCGCGGCCATCCCTCTCGAGCAGCATGCGTGGACGCTCCACGACCAGTACACGGGAGCCAGCCGCACGACGGCGGCGAGCCAGAGCTTCTACACGGCTCGCACCTGGGCATACGTCACGGTGGGAGGCGCCATCGGACTTGCGGCTGCTACCGCGAGCATCGCGGCGTGGTACTTCTTGGGGGCGTCCACGCGCGAGATCGTCGTCACTCCGGCCGGTATCGCCGGAAGGTTCTAGAGATGAATCGCCTTCTTTCGCTCCTTCCCGGGATCCTCGCCCTGCTCTGCGCGCAGGACGCGCCGGCACACGGGCTCGCGCCGCCAGGCTCGGGAAGCGACACCCCCATGACCGTGGCTGTACGCGACGTGCGCTCGGCGTCGTGGGCCGACGCGCTCGTGCCGATCGAGGTGACGAGCGTGGCCACCGGGGACAGCGCGAGCATCCGTCTCTACGGGCTCGACGGCGAGATCGACGAAGCGGCGCGCATGCATCTCGAGCACGTGGTCGCGCGCGACGGAGAGCAGCACGTGCTCGAGAGCCGGCTCGAGCAGCTGGTGGTGAAGGCCGCGCATCACTTCGGCGATGCCCATGTGTTCGTCGTCTCCGGGTGGCGCGAGCACGCGGGCCGGCACACCACCGGGGAGGCACTCGACTTCAAGCTGCAAGGGGTCCACGCGGCCCAGCTCGCGGCGTACCTCCGTGGGCTCCCGCGGGTCGGCGTCGGGATCTACACGCACCCGCGAACCCAGTACGTCCACCTCGACGTCCGCGAGCCGAGCTACCACTGGCTCGACGGGTCGCCGCCCGGAGTCACCTGGAAGGAGCGGCAGCTGCGCGATCCCGGCCAGGTGAAGCGCGATGCCTCGTGGACTCCCGAGGGCGACCTGCCCTGAGCCCCGGACGCCGCTATCCGCGCGCGAGCAGCGTGACGAGGAGCGCCGCGGCGCCCGGCAAAGCCTGGACGAAGAGGATCTTGCGGGACGCGGTCGCGGCGCCATAGATGCCGGCGACGACGACGCAGCCGAGGAAGAAGAAGCGCAGCGGGAACGCCATCGCGTCGCCGGCGAAGAGTGACCAGGCCAGGCCAGCGGCGAGAAACCCGTTGTAGAGGCCCTGGTTGGCGGCGAGCGCCTTGGTCGCCTCCTGCTCCTCGAGCGTGCGGCCGAAGGTCTTGCGTCCGAAGGGCGTCGCCCACAGGAACATTTCGAGGACGAGGAAGTAGACGTGGAGCAGGGCGACGAGGCCCGTGAGAAGCTGCGAGGCGAGCGGCATGGCATCGCGACGGTATCCCGGAACGTCGTGAGACGCGCCTTGGACGGGACCTCCGCGCCGCGTCGCTAGGCTTACCCCGCGGAGAAGGATCCATGCATCGACGCATCGTCTGTTCGGGAGTGGTCGCCGGGCTGTCCGTACTCATGTGGACGGGCGGCTGCGGCTCCAGCTCGAAGAACGGCTTCGCGCCCGGGCCCGACGGCGGCGGCGCAGGCGGCGAGGGTGGCGGCGACGACGGGGGCCCCGGTCTCGTCGGGGACGGGTCGGCGGTCGTGCCTTGCTCGGGCAACCACTGCTCGAGTGACCTTCACTCGCTCGTCGACTGCAACGGCAACGTGATCATGACCTGCCCCGACAACGAGGGATGCTCGGGCACGACCTGCGTCCCCGCTTGCCAGAGCGCCCAGGACAACAAGAGCAGCCTGGGGTGCGAGTACTACGCGGTCGACCCGGACATGGGCACCGGTCCCGGCAGCGGGGCCGGCGCGTGCTACGCGGCGTACATCGCCAACACGTGGGACACGCCCGTCGTGGTCACCGTCGATTACGGGGGGACCAGCTACGATCCCTCGGCTTTCGGCTACATCCCGAGCGGCTCGGGTCAGAACGTCCAGTACGCGCCGCTCACCGGCGGGACCATCCCGGCGGGCGAGGTCGCGATCCTGTTTCTCAACCACGTCCCGACCGCAAGCGCCGGCCCGGGCCTGAAGATCACCTGCCCCGCGAGCGTCACCCCGGCGTTCACCACCAAGGATGCCGCCACGCACGGGACCGCGATCGGCTCGGCGTTCCACATCTCGGTGACTGCCCCCGTGGCCGCCTACGACATCTACCCGTACGGCGGCGGACAGAGCGCGCTGACCAGCGCCACGCTCCTTCTACCCACGTCCGCGTGGGACACGAACTACGTCGGAGTCACCGCCTATGGGCCGGGGTTGGTCCTCGAGGACCTGCCGGTCATCGCCATGGTCGCCCAGCAGGACAACACCCAGATCACGATCAACCCGACCGCGGCCCTCGTCGGCGGAACGGGCGTCGCGGCAGGTCCCGCGGGCATGCCTTCGACCTACACGATCAACAAGGGCCAGCTCCTCCAGTTCACGCAGAACAAGCCCCTCGATGGCAGCATCATCCAGTCGAACAATCCCATCGGCCTGTGGGGCGGCAAGACGTCGCTCGCCATCGGATCCTGCTGCGACGACTCCGCCCACCAGCAGATCCCTCCCGTGCGCGCGCTCGGCAGCGAGTACGTGGGCGTCCGGTACCGCAACCGCTACTCGGGCGTCGAAGAGTCGCCGCCCTGGCGCATCATCGGCGCGGCCAACGGGACGGTACTCACCTGGGACCCGTCGGCCCCGAGCGGCGCCCCGACGACGCTCACCCTCGGGGAGGTGACGGAGTTCAGCACCAACGGGCCGTTCGTCGTGCGGAGCCAGGACTCGAACCATCCGTTTTACGTGTCGGCGCACATGACGGGCGCCGAGCAGTTCGACCCCGGCTACGACGACGGCGGCGCCACCAGCGCGACGCCGGACGGTCGCGGCGACGCCGAGTTCGTCAACGTCATCCCTCCGGGCGAGTACCTGAACTCGTATGTGTTCTTCACGGACCCGACGTACCCGGAGACGGATCTCGTCATCGTCCGCACCAAGGGGTCGAATGGGTTCCAGGACGTCACGCTGGACTGCGCCGGGACGCTGACCGGCTGGCAGCCCGTCGGCACGTCGGGGAGCTACGAGTACACGCGCTTCGATCTCGTGACCGGCAACTTCCAGGGGACGGGGAGCTGCAACAACGGTCGCCACGAGATCAAGAGCACCCTCCCGTTCGGCGTCACCGTGTGGGGTTGGGGGTCGGCGGCGACGGGGGAGCAGGGCATGGGGTTTTACACGCAGTACGTGAGCTACGCGTACCCGGCCGGCGCGGGCGTCGCGCCCATCAACACCGTCGTCATCCCGCCCGTGGCGCAGTGAGCTGAGCGCGGCCGCCGCTGCCAGGTTGTCACCCCGAGTGGTGCGGCTCGGTCCCGGCTTGCCACGTTGACCCTGCCCGCCCCTTCGTTCTCGACGAAAGACCGCGTGGCCCGGGAGGAAGGGCGATGGTACGGGCTATGCTCAGGTTTCCTCGATGCCTCGGCTGCGCCTGCTTCTGTCCTTCGGCACCGCCCTCGCGGTGATGGGCGCTCCCGCGGCGGCAAGCGGGCAGACCGTCTCGAGCTCCACTCCCGATCGCGTGACGGCCCAGGGCAACCTCGGCCAGGCCACACGGCAGGACAGCCAGAATCCGCTCGGCATCAGCTACGCCGACTGCGTCGCCGACATGACGCTCCAGTTCGTGGTCCAGCTCTCCGGGTTCACGGGCAACGCGAGCCTCGAGGTGTGGGCGAGCCTTGGGTCCGGCTGCGTGGCCCAGCAGGACCGCGGCTACGCCTCGGGAACCGCCGTCTGCTGGGGCGTCGCCCCGATCGTCTTCGACCCCAACGTTCCCACGACCGGGACGACGGTCGTCAACGTGCGCGTGCAGGATCTCGTCGGCTGGCAGAGCTCTCCGATCCCCTCCCCGGCGCTCACCCCTCCGAGAAAGGGCAGCGAGGCCTGCACCGCGCAGACCGACTACCCGGCCGTGCCGATGGTCATCAACTTTCTCGCGATCGACGGGAACGAAAACCCGGTCGGCGTCCCCTACCAGTACTCGATCCAGACCGACATGGTCGGTCCCCCGCCGCCGGTCCTCTGCGAGTCGGTCGGCGACACCATCTACAACCTCACGTGGACCCCGAACACCGACTCCGACACCATCGGCTACGGCGTCTATGTCGATCCCATCCCCGGCCAGGAGCCGGACGGTGGGCGGGTCGACGCCGGCACGATCGTCGAGTGCCTCGATGCGGGAGACGAGGCGACGGAACCTGAGGGCGGCTGCTCCACGCTGCCTCTCGGCGTCATGCCGCCCGGTGCCGGCTCGTGCGGAAGCCTCGTCAGTGACATGACGTGCAATAACTCCAATCTCCTGGGCTCGATCGCGCCGAACGTCAGCGCCGATGCGGGAACGACGACGCCGACTCCGTCCGACGACGGAGGCGAGGGAGGCGTCGAGGAAGGCACGGGAGGCATCTCGACCGTCTCGACCGCGTACCTCTACAAGCCCACGACGACCACGTCGAACCTCACGGTGGACAAGTCCACGAGCAACTACGCGGTCAACGGGCTCGTCAACTACGTCACGTACACGGTCGTCCTCGCCGCCGTCGACGGGACGGGAAACGTCGGGCCTCCGTCGGCGCAGGTATGCGACGACCCCGCTCCCGTGCAGGACTTCTGGCAGGTCTACGAGAGCGACGGAGGGGGCAAGGGTGGCTACTGCGCTCTGGAGACGGTGGGTGTCGGCGGTCCATCCCTGGCGGGCGTCGCCGGGGTCCTCGTGGTCGCAGGCGTCGTGAGACGTCGCCGCAAGCGCCGATAGCGCGCGTCTATTTCGCGGGCGGGGAGCCGGCGGCGAGCCATCCGAGAACGGCCTGGTGGACGGAGTCCGCGTGCGTCAGCGGGCCCATGTGACCGGCGCCCGGCACGGTCACGACGCGCGTGTCGGCGAGCGCCGCGTCCAGTCGCCGGATGACGGCGTGAGCCGCGACGGTCGACGTCTGGCCCGTCATCAGCAGCACGGGAGACTTCATGGCCTGGTAGGCCGACGAAGGCGTGGCATCGCCGAGGAGCGACACGACAGCCCGGTACACCACCCAGGCCACGCGACGGAACTCCGCACGAGCGTCCTCCCGGAGGGCCATCCACGCACCAGGGCCGCTCCAGTAGTCGACGAACGATTGAAGCCAGCGCTCTGGCCCGTCGGGCGGCGAGCCCCAGGTCGAGCCCACGCTTTCCAGCTCCCGCATGGCGTCCGCGTCCTCGACGCGATCGAGCACGCCGAACGCGACCGGCTCGTAGAGCGCGAGCGACCGGACACCCGACGGCGCTGCGCGAGCCGCCAGCAGCGCCACGAAGGCGCCATAGGAGTGGCCCACGAGATGCGCCGGACCGCCGAGCGACTCGAGCAGCGCCACCACGCGCTCCACGTCGACGTGGAACGAGAACGGCGTCGGCTCGGGCCAGGCCGGCGACTTGCCATGGCCCACCAGATCGGGGACGACGGCACGGAGTCCCCGGTCGACGACCGCGGCGGCCAGGCGCCGCCATTGCCGCCCGGAGAGCCCGCTGCTGTGGAGCAACACGACGGGTACCCCGGCGCCGGAGTCCTCGACGTGGAAGGAGTAGGTCGGTGAGGTCATCGTCCGCGCGAGAGGCAGATCTTGTCGCTACGCTACCAGCACATGGAAGGCCCGGGCAAAGGCTGGCGCGCGCGTGCCGACGAGGCGTTCCTCGTCACCATGCCCGCTCGCGGGCGGATCGTGCTCGAGATGATGCTGCTCCTCATGCTGGTGTTCGGCGAGGGCGTCCTCACGGCATCGCCCATCGCGGCGGGGCTGGTGGTCGCCGCCACGCTCACCCTGGCGATGACGCTCGTCCGCCCGTGGGCTCGCGTGCACGGGAGCGTCGTGGCGCGCGTGGCCGCGACCGTGCTCGTCGTCCTCGCCGTCGTGGCGCCTGCCACCATCGAGCATCCGGGGCTCTCGGGCCCGTCGCGCCGGCTCGGCATCGGGATCGCGGTCGGGTCTCCCGCCGAAGGTGACCCTTCGACCCCGGGAGGCATCGTCCTCGTCCAGAGCGTCGAGCCCGGCTCCCCGGCGGATGGCGTGCTTCACGTGGGCGACCGCATCGTGACGCTCGGCGGCGCGCCGCTCGACCGCGCCGATCCCGTCTCGGACCTCACGCAGCGCACGCACGGCGACGAGCTGCCGGAGGACACGAGCGTCGGGGTGCTGCGTGGCGGTGCGGCGACGGAGCTCGCCGTGCGCATCCCGAAAGTGCACCCATCGCACCCCCGCCTCGGACGACACATCGTCGCCCTCCGCGAACTCTCGTCGCGCCACCTCGTCGTTGCTGCCGCCATCCGCGGGGCGCTGATCATCCTGCTCCTCTTGCTCCTCCTCCGCGCGGATGGGCAGCCGCTGGCGTCGATCGGGATCGTGCGCAAAGGGGCGCTGCGCGAGCTCGTGGCGTCCACGTGGATGACCGCGGGGGCGTTCGGGGTGCAGATCGCCGTCGCGATCCCGATCGCGATCCTCGGAGTGCTCACGGGGATCATGAATCGCGAGGCATCGCAGCGAACCGAGACCCTCGGCGTGATCGCCGGGCAGGGATCCATCGCGGAGTTCATGGTGGCGGTCGTCGTCGCCGCCGCCTTCGAGGAGGTCGCCTTCCGGGGCTTTCTCACCCCGCGCATGCGCGTGCTCACGGGGTCGTGGCCCGTGGCGATCGTTGTGATCAGCGTCGTCTTCGGGCTGGGTCACGTGTACGAGGGGGCGCTCGCGGTGGGGCAGACGGCGTTCCTGGGCGTCTACTTCTCGGTCCTGCTTCTCGCGCGACGCCGTCTGCTGGGTCCGACCCTCGCGCACGCGGGGTTCAACACGGTGATGCTGCTGCTCGTGCGCCTGCTGCTGCAGAGCGGCCTCGTCGAGCGCCTGAAAGAGGTCACGCCTCACTGACGGGGGCGCCCGGGCTCCGGTGCGTGATGTTATAGAGGCTCGAGATGACAAGACGCGTGCTCGTCACCGGCGCGAGGCTCCTCGATGGCACCGGGGCACCGGCGCACCGGGGCGACCTCCTGCTGGAGGACAACCGGATCGCCGAGGTCGGCGACACGACGCTGAAGCCCGACGAGGTACTCGATGCCACCGGGCTCGTCGTGGCTCCGGGCTTCATCGACGTCCACTCGCACGGCGACTTCTCGCTGCCGGTCGATCCGGAGGCCTCCGCGAAGGTGCTCCAGGGTGTCACGACGGAGGTCGTCGGCAACTGCGGGCTCGGCCTTCAGCCCGCGAACGACAAGGTCGACGCGATGTACGGCCGCATGTTGCCCCTCATCTTCGGCGAGTCCGGCGGCGACGCCATGTGCTCTCCCACCCTCGCGCACTACCGATCGCGCCTCGCGGCCGCGGGCATCGCCGTCAACGCCGCTCCGCTCATCCCGCACGGCAATGTGCGTTGCGCGGTGATGGGCATGGCCGAGCGCGCGCCGACCGAGACCGAGCTCGCCGCGATGTGCGAGCTCATCGCCGAGGGCATGGACGACGGCGCCTTCGGCCTCTCCACGGGCCTGGTCTATCCGCCCGGCGCGTACGCCGAGACCGAAGAGCTCGTGCGCCTCGCAGGGGCGGTCGCGCCACGACGCGGCCTCTACGCCACCCACATGCGCAACGAGGGCCCTCGGCTGGTGGAGGCCGTGGCCGAAGCGATCGCGATCGGCGAGCGCGCGGGCGTCGCGGTGCAGCTGTCGCACCACAAGGCCGCAGGTCAGCTCAACTGGGGCAAGGTCAAGACGACGCTGGGCATGGTGGACGCGGCCGCCGCGCGCGGCCTCGACATCCACAGTGACGTCTACCCGTACACGGCCGGGTCCACGGTGCTCTCCGCTCTGTTCGTTCCCCTTTGGGCGTTCGAGGGCTCGCTCGATCGACTCGTGGAGCGCCTCCGAGAGCCCGAGACACGCGCGCGGATCGTGCGTGACGCAGAGGACATGCAGCTCGCCTTCGTGGATCTGCCGCGATGGCTGGGCTTCTTCCCGAAGCGATGGCTGCTGCCGGTCATGTCCCTCGTCCTGGGCCGCACCGTCGTCATCAGCTCCGTCAAGCGGCAGCTACGCTACGAGGGCATGACCATCGGGGCGATCGCGAAAGAGCGCGGTCGCCCGCTGCACGAGGCCATGCTCGATCTCCTCGTCGAAGAAGACCTGGGGGTCACGGCCATCGCGCACGTCATGTCCGAGAAGGACGTCCAGACCGTCCTCGCGCACCCGCGGACCATGGTCGGCACCGATGGTCTCCCGACGCGCGCGGGCAAGCCGCACCCTCGGACATACGGAACGTACCCTCGGGTGCTCCAGCACTACGTGGCCGAGCTCGGCCTGCTGACACTCGAGGAGGCCGTGCACCGGATGACGGGGATGGTCGCGCGAAAGCTCGGCATGCACGACCGCGGCGTGCTGGCTCCCGGCGCGGCTGCCGACGTCGTCATCTTCGATCCGCGTCGCATCGAGGACCACGCGACCTACGCGGATCCTCGCCGCTCGCCCGACGGGATCGCCCACGTCTTCGTCAACGGCGCGTGGACCGTTCGCGACGGGAAGCAGACCGGTGCGCGAGCCGGCACGGTGCTGGCGAAGTCGTCCGCAACGGCGTGAGGGAGCAGCAACCTGCCCTCATGGGGCGAATCTGCATGCGCCCGGTTCGCTCCGGTCGCGCTGGAACCCCTTTGAATCCAAGGCGAAGGCGCACTGCGGCATGAAGGCACGCGAGGTGCTTAGAGTCCCGTCCTACTCGCCGAACGAGCGAAAAGGAGCCTCACCATGGGTACCAAAGAGACCGAGTCCAAGATCGACCGCAACCTCGAGAAGGCCAAGGAGGCCGCGACGCGCGCCGCCGAGACCGCCGCCAACGCACTGAAGAACGCGAACCACAAGGTTGGCGAGGCGTTCGCCAAGGGCGCGGACCAGGTCAAGGAGGGCGCCGAGAGGGCCGCCCACGCCGTCAGCGAAGGCGCCAACAAGCTCGGACACGCCGCGGAGGAAGCAGCGGAGAAGGTCGGCCACCGCGCCCAGGAGATCGCCCACAAGGCCGAGCACCGGGTCCCCGGCAACGGCTACAAGAGCAACGCCGACAAGAAGTAACGAGGGCGGACGCGCCCGGGAGGGAGCGCCTCCCGGGCCCTAGACCGCGCTCTTGTCGATCCCGTACTTGCGCAGGTAGGCCCGCACGTGGTGGCGCTCCATGCCGCTCTGGCGGGCCATCTCGCTCACGTTGCCCTTGCTTCGCTTCGCGAGGCTCGTGAAGTACTCGCGCTCGAACGCCGAGATCGCCGTCCTCTTCGCGTCGCTGAAGCCCGACTCGCCTTCACCCAGCGCACGTGGCGGGTCGATCCTCGCCTCGTCGCGCGCCAGCGTCAGCACATCGTCGATGGCTCCCGGCTCGTCGGCGAGGGTTGCGGCCACGCTGGCCACGTTCACGAGCTCGCGCACGTTGCCCGGCCAGTCGTGGGACGCCATGCGCTGCTCGATCCACGCGAGCACCGTCCCCACGTGCTGCGGCTTGCCGACCCGCTGGCAGACGTCCTCCACGAGGAGCGGGAGATCGGACAGGCGCTCGCGGAGGGCGGGGAGCTCGATGCGCACCTGCGCGATACGGAAGAAAAGATCGCTCCGGAACCGCCCTGCGTTCATCTCCGCGCCGAGATCGCGCCGCGTCGCTGCCACGACCCTCACCTCGATGGGCTCGAACGCGCTGCCGCCGACGCGCTTCACCTGCTTCTCGCTGAGTGCGCGCAGGAGCTTGGGCTGAAGCTCCACCGGGAGCTCGCCGAGCTCGTCGAGGAAGAGGGTGCCTCCGTCGGCCTCGGCCAGCGCGCCCTTGCGTCGCTCGGTCGCGCCCGTGAACGAGCCCTTCTCGTGACCGAAGAGGATGCTCTCGGCGAGCGTCGGCGGGATGCTCCCGCAGTCGACGACGACGAACGCCCCGGCCTTCTGATCGCTGGCGTCGTGAATCGCCTTGGCGACGAGCTCCTTGCCCGTCCCCGTCTCGCCGAGGAGGAGCACAGACAGGGGGGTGTTCGATACCTTCTCGAGGATGCCGAAGACCCGCCTCATCTTGGGGCTGTTGCCCACCAGCGGCCCGAACCGATCCGAGTACCCGACCTCGACCCTGCGCTTGGCCTGAGGCTCGATGAGCACGCGCGACTGCCCTGCCGTGAGCTCGCTGGGCGTGGCCACGATGGCTTCTCGCACGCGCACGGCGCCGAGGAACGTCCCGTTGGTGCTGCCGAGGTCCTTGACGAGGATGCCCTCGCCCACCGCGCGAAGCTCGCAGTGGAAGGCGCTCACCTCCGGATCGGCGAGGACGATGCTGGCCCCCGGATCGAGCCCGATGACGAGCGGGTCGACGTCGATGGTGGACTGTCCCCCTTCGGCCGTCTTTGCGACACCACCGGACACGAACCAGTGAAGGACCCGCGTGCGTGTCTCGGTCATCGGTTTCCCGGACTCAGTGCACGCCGGTGGTGTGCGCACCCGCGGCCGCGGGCTCCGCGTAGATCTGGAGAGGCTCGAGCAGCGCGAGCTGGTCACGCGTGACGCCGACGCCCTTGTCGGAGAACCAGAGGTCGTTCTCGGCGAGCTGCGAGCGGACCTGGCCGATGAAGAGGATGGGGTCCGCGCTGCGGGTGTAGCCGAGCTGAACCATCGCCGACTTGGGCCACTCACCGCCGTCGAACGAGAGCGCCTTGCGCAGCATGTAGAACCCTTCGGCCGGGAGCTTCACCAGGCTGTCGGCCCAGGACAGGCCGCGGAAGGGGATGCCGGCGCCGTGGAAGTGCCACCGGTTGAGCACGTTGTGCTCCGGCGGGATGACGACGGGCAGCCCAGAGTCCGAGTGGTTGTGGAAGTAGACGAGAAGGCCGGCCGTGACCGCCGACTCGTGGTCGGGCAGGGGCTTGGTCGTTCGGTAGAGGCCGCAGTCGGGGAGGAGGTTCTTCGGGGTCGCCATCGCCCGACGGGATTAGCACGATGGTCAGCGGAACTCGATGCCCGCCACGACGCCGTCCGGCTCCTCCTGGACCCACACGACGCGGCCCACCAGGGGGCTCGAGGTGTCCTCCCCGGTGCTGAGGGTCACGTCGAACTCGGCCCCGAGCTCCACCTTTTCTTCCAGGATGACCCGGACGCCCCCGCGGCTCACATTGAGGGCCCACCCTTCGAAGACCGCGCCCGACTTGTCCTTGAGGGTCACCCGGGAGCTCACGTCGTGCCGCGCGGCACCACGACGGGTGGCGTGGACGTCGTCCCCCGCGGGCATGCCGGTCGAGGGGGTGAGGCTGCGGCGGTTCTTGGCGTCGACCAAAGGCGGGTAAAGGCATGATACCGCCAACGCCCCTTGACGTGCACGCTCGCCGCGAAGAAGCTTTCCACACCCAGCCCCCCGATGCCGGAGTCTCCTCCCTACAACGCCTCACGTATCAAAAAAGCGCTGCTCGACGCTGGTTTCGAGGTCTTTCGTGCGCGTGGCGAGGAGATCGTGATCGCCGAGCGCCCGCGGGAGAACCTCATCATGGACTCGGGGGTGCGCCTGCGGCTGGGGGATCCCCTCGACGCGGCGCTCGAGGTGCGCGTCGTGCTGAAGGCCCACAAGACCGATTTCCCGAGCGAGGAGGAGGAGCACCTCTTCGACCGGGTCCGAAAGCTGGCCGAAGGGGCGGTATCCGACGGCTTCGCCGAGGTCGGGACGGCCGTCACCCCGGTGCCCGATCCCGGGGACGCCGAGCGGACGCTCGATACCCACTACGAGATCACGTACGCCAAGCGCGCCAAGGAGCTCGACGACGCGGTCATCGAGCTGAAGTACGCCCTGGCTCTCGAGAAGCGGGCGTAGACACCTCTGGTCGACGAGCCGGAAGGGCCGTGATACAGCGGGCGTCCTTCCCATGCTCGACGTCTTCCGACAGCGCGGCCTATCGAACGTCATCTACGGCGCCATCATCGTCGCCACGATCTTCGCGTTCGTCGTCACCTTCCGGCCGCAGGCGCAGAACAAGACGGCGTCGCTCAGCGAGTCGTGCGCTGCCCGGGTCCGCGGCCGCTGCATCGAGCCGAAGGACCTCTCGTCCGCCTGGCGCATGCTGATGCCGATGGGCAACCGCGCGGCGTCGCGGAAGATGAACCTCAAGAAGGTCGCCCTCGACGGCCTCGTCGAGCGGGAGCTGCTCGGCGACGAGGGCAAGCGCCTCGGCATCGGCGTCACCGACAAGGAGCTGACCGACCAGCTCTACGCCGGCTACGTGCGCGTCAGCGTCCCGGCGGCCGACCCGAAGATCGCCCAGCAGATCCTCGGCGAGATGTACCAGGGCTACCAGCGCAGCGGCGAGGTCTCGCCCGAGGTGGCGCAGGCGCACTTCAACGACCGCGACACCGCGATCCCGGAGGACTTCCGCGATCCGAAGACGAAGGTCTTCGACATGAAGGTGTACGAGCGCAAGGTGCGTAACCTCAGCAACCGCTCGACGACCGAGTTCCGCGAGGAGCAGGGGCGGGAGCTCCTGGCGGCCAAGGTCCGCGACGCCGTTCGCGATCCCATCCGCATCAGCGAGAACGAAGCGTGGGACGAGTACGAACGCCAGAAGAGCACGGCGATGCTCACGTACATCCCGGTCCATGAGTCGTGGGCTGCGCGCTGGGCGACCGACGTGTCCCAGGGGGACATCGACGCCTTCGTGAAGGCGCAGCAGAGCGTCGTCGACAAGGCGCTCGAGTCGCGCAGGAAGGACGACGCGCCGCAGGCGGGCCACATCCGGCACATCCTCGTGAAGCTGCCGTACGGCGCATCGGACGAGGAGCGGGCGGCGGCGCTGGCCAAGCTGTCCTGGGCCGCGGCGCGCATCAAGGCGGGCGAGCCGTTCGCCGAGGTGGCGAGGCAGACGTCGGACGACACGTCGAGCGCAGCCAAGGGCGGTGACGTCGGCGACAAGACGGACCCCTTCGTCTTGCCGTTCAAGGCGGCGGCGGACGCGCTGAAGGCGGGCGAGGTCACGCCGGGCGCCGTGGAGACGCAGTTCGGTTACCACTACATCGAGAGGGACGACCCCGCGAAGGCGGCGGAGATCGACGAGAGGGTCAAGCGCTCCGTCACGCGCGAGCTCGTGGGCAAGTCGAAGGCGCTCGAGGCGGCGCAGTTCGTCGCGCAGAAGATCGACCAGGCGATGCGGGGCGGCAAGTCGGCCGACGACGCCATGAAGGACGCGATTGCCGTCTACGTCCACGCCCAGAAGGTGGACACCCTGAAGGTGATGCCGGCTCCGGCGGGCCCTCCGAGCGACGACGGGGGTGCACCGGCAGCGACGAAGCAGCCCGTCGCCACGGCCACGTTCGACGCGAGCACCGACGGGGACCGCCCGCAGACGCAGACGTCGAACGCCTTCAACCGCGGCGGCGACCCGTTCCCCGGTCTCACGCCGGACGGCGCGGTCACGCTCATGGCGTTCGCCTTCGCCGGCAAGGAGGGCGACGTCATGGATGCCCCGCTGCGCACCCCCGACGGCTTCTACGTCATCGTCCTCAAGCAGCACAAGCAGGCGACGCGTGACGAGTTCGCCAAGGATCGCGAGAGCTTCGAGCAGGACCTGCTGCGCGCGAAGCGCGACGAGGCGCTGAGCCTCTATGTCAAACGCCTGCGCGAGGTGGCCAAGGACGACATCAAGATCGACGAGTCGTTCATCACGGAGGCGAAGGTCGACGGGGGAAGCTCGAGCGACGACGAGGACGAATACTGAGACGGGTGTCGGCCAGGTCCATGTCCTCCGAGTTCCAGGTCTCCACCCTCGCCAACGGGCTACGCGTCGTCGTCGCCCCCCTGCCGAAGCTGAACCGCGCCCACGTCGCTCTGTGGGCGCGCGTCGGGTCGCGCTTCGAGACGCGCGACGACAACGGGATCAGCCACTTCCTCGAGCACATGATCTATCGAGGGACGCAGCGCGTCCCCAGCGCACACGCCGTGAACCTCGCCTTCGAGCGACTCGGGGGCTCGCTCTACGCTTCGACGCAGGTCGACCACGGTATCTTCTCGCTGTCCCTGCCGCCGGAGTCGCTGGACCAGGCGACCTCCCTCTTCGGCGAGGTGCTGTCGCAGCCCGCCTTCCTCGACATGGACATCGAGCGCGGCATCGTCATGGAGGAGATCCTGGAGGACGTCGACGACGAGGGTCGCCAGGTGGACGCCGACAACCTGTCACGCGCCCTCATCTACCGCGACCACCCGCTGGGGTTCACCATCACGGGGGGCGAGTCGCACGTTCGCTCGTTCGACGAGACGGCGCTGCGCCGGTGGCACGAACGGCACTACACGGCGGACAACACCGTCCTCGCGTTCTCCGGGGCCGTCGACGTCGAGGCGGCGATGCGCCTGGCGGAGCGCGACTTCAGTGGCCTGCGACGCGGGACCCGGACGACGGGCAAGGCGCCGCAGCACGCGCAGAAGAAGCCGAGGCTCCAGATCGTCGAGAACGTGTCCAGCCAGACCGAGCTTCGCGTGTGCCTGCGTGCCTTCTCGGAGGTGCACCCGCTCCGCCCCGCCCTCGACGTGCTGATGCGCCTCATCGACGACGGGATGTCGACGCGCCTCTACCACCGCCTCTGCGACGCGCGGGGCCTCTGCTACGACGTGTCCGCGGCGTACGACGGCTACGAGGACGACGGGGTCATCGACGTGGCCGCCGGGGTTCAGCACATGCGCGCCGCCGAGGTGACGCGCGAGATCCTGGCGATGTTCGAGGAGCTCGCGCGCGAGGGTCCCAGCCCCGACGAGCTGGAGACGGCGCGGCGGCGCATCGCGTGGGACGCGCGCTCGATGCCGGACTCGGCGGAAGAGACGGGGGCCTTCTTCGCCTCGGGGCTGCTCTTCGACCGCTTCGCCACGCCCGCCCAGCACGTGGCCGAGCTGACGGCGGTCGAGGCCGACGACGTGCGCGAAGCCGCGCGCGAGCTGGCGCGACCCGAACGACTCAACGTGGTGGCCGTGGGTCTGCTCGACGACGGGGAGGACGAGCGGCTGGGCGATGCGGTGAAGGGCTGGGCGGGAGCGGCGTGATGGCGCGGGCGCGGGCGAGCGGCGCGGCATGGTCGCTGTGGGTGGGGGCTCTCCTCGTCGCCGCGTGTGGAACCAGTACGACGGACGACGTGGTGGCGCCGTCGTGTCGTGGCGTATCGCCGACGAACCTGACCTACGAGCAGACGCCGGCGGGACAGTGCCCGGCGCACCCCACGATGTTGACGGGGACGGGCGTCGAGGGCACGGCGTGCTCGGATCCGACCGACTGCGCGCCCACGTGCTGCGCCTGCCCCGGCACGAGCACCGGCGCCGACGTCGCCGAGTGCTCGAACGGCAACTGCCTCGACGGCGCCACGGCGTGTTGCCTCTACGCGCTTCAATGCGCCCAGTAGGTCGGTCTGCCGGGGAACCTCACGGGCACATGGTCGGGCGCCTGTAGGGGCCGCCCGCCCGGAGGGCCCTGCACGTGTCCAGGCAGTGTTGCCCGGGCTGACACGAGTCCCACAGGTTCGTGGCCTGGCTCGGGGGCGGACACTGGGCCGGGAGCACCCAGCAGTTGCCCGGGGCCTCGGGCGAGCACTGTCCGGGGCCCATTCCCCCGAGCTGCGCGCAGAACGTGTCCTCGGGGCAACGGATGTTCGTGGGCCCTCCACACGTGAAGCCGGGGCAAGGGCCCGGGCTCTCCGCCGCGACCCCGAACGCCTGCCGCAGGCAGTGGTCGAAGTACGTGCGGCCGTCGCACCCGCAGACGGGCTGCTCGTCGGTGGGGCAATTGGGCGGGAAGAGCGTGCAGGTACCGGAGGGCGCGTCGCACGTGGCCTTCTCGCAGTAGGTCCCCTGCGGGCAGTCGTCCCTGCTCGCGCAGCGGGGGGCCGTCGGCATCTCGGCGTCGTCGCCAGCGGGCAGCGTCGCGAGCGTCACGTCGGTGCTGGAGCACGATGGCGCGAGGCACGCGATCGCGGCAGCCACGAGCCCGGGCAGGACGACGCGCCTCATGGGGATCCCCCGTGCGCGAAGATGGGCTGCCCGACCGCCGTGAACGTGAAGCCGGCGAGGAGCGTCGGCCGCACCGTCCAGGGCGCTAGCACGGGCTCTACCGCCGCTCCCTGAACGACGACGTAGCGCGACGGCGCCAGGTCCAGGTCACCGAGGGCCATGACCGTGAGCACGACGCTCGGCACGAGCCGCACATGCGCCGCCACGAACGCCGATAGCATGGGATCGGCCCGCGTCGTGTCGGCTCCGAGGACGGAGGGCGGCAGCAGCGCCGAGCTCGACGAGGCCCAGAGGACGTCGGCGCCTCCACCGCCGCCACCGACCAGCGCGATAAAGGATGCGCGCACCACCTCGACGCCCACGAGCGCGCGGACCGCGAAGGCGCTCGCGTGGCCCGTGACGGCGTCCGCTGAGCCCCCGAACGGAAGGACCGCGCGCGCCGCCAGCGACACCGAGGGCCGCCATCCTCGGCGACCGGCCACCGTCACGTCGCCTCCGAGCGCGGCCACGGGCCCGCTGCCGCTCGCGAACCATCCGCCCCCGGCGAGCGTGGAGACGTCGACCCCCAGGGAAGACGGCGTCCTCGACGGGACGGGAGCCTCCCGGGCGAGCGGCACAGCGAGCGGGACGTCGGGCGGAAGGGAAGGCTGTGAGGGCGCAGGCACCGACGCCACGGGGGGCGCGACCTCTGGCGACACGACGGACGGGGCGGGTTCGACCGCCGGGCCCCCATCGACGACCGTCGCGCCCGTCCGCGCGTCGGGATCGGCGAAGAGCTGCGCCTCCACACCGCTCTGGATGGCCTGGGCGAGCTCCTCGCGTGCGATCGATGGCGACGGATCGCGCCGGACGGTGCGCTGCTTTGGCGCCTGCCGTCGTCCCTCGGTGACGATGACCGCCTCGGCGGCCGAGCGCAGATCGACCTGCACCCGCGCCACCGCCGAGCCCCGCGGAATGGACGCGACCTCCACCGACGTCGCGACCGCGTGGGCCTCCAGCACCAGCCCGACGCGGCCCAGCAGCTCCCGCAGCGTGTCGAGCAATGCGAACGCCTCGTGGCCGCCTCCGATGACCACCAGCTCGACCACCGGAGCCGCGACGACCGGCGCATCCCCCGGCCCGGGCGGCGGCTGCGCACGCGCGAGCTCCGCGCCGGAGGCGAGCAGCGGGACCAGCACCACGACCCACGCCACGCGGCGCCGCATTCAGTTCTCGCTCGGCGCCTCGACGCGCGCCCGGGCGTGAGCCCCGTACGCGGTGTTCGGGTACTGATCGAGGAGCGCCATCCATGCGCGCCGCGCCTCGTCGGTCCGTCCCAGTCGCTCGAGGGCGGTCGCGCGCCCCGCCAGCGCGTCCTCGCGCAGCTCGCCCGAGCCCGCGCGCAGGTACGCGTCGAAACCGGAGAGCGCACCTGCCGCATCGCCGCGATCGAGCAATAGCCGCGCGACCATCATGCGCGACACCTGCGTCTCGTGGCTCTGCGGGTAGCGCGCGACGAGCTCCGCATGCAGCTCCAGCATGCGCGCCGTGTCACCCCGTCGGCGGGCGTCGGCCTCCGCGCCGAAGAGCGGCCCAGGCCCCTCCGGTGGCACGACGGTCGGCGGCGCGGGCAGCGCGGCCACGGGGACGACGCGAGGAGACTCGGGCAGGTCGGGCAACGCGGGAGGGTCGACCCCCACGGGAGACGGGACCGGCCCAGGCGCGGCAGACGACCGGAGCGGAGCTCCATGCGACACCGCCGTCAGCGTGGCGGGGAGCGCTTCGCCGTTGGGGGTGGTGCTCTCCTGCCGGCCGAAGAGGGGGGCGATGGCCCGACGGGCCGCCTCCGTCGATGCGAAGGCACCTGCGACCAGCGTGAGCGTCGCCGCCGCGGCGAGGAGTACGAGCTTTACCCTCCGCGTTCGAGGAGCGATCCCCGCGACCGGCGGCGCGATGCTCTGCTTCACCAGAGTGTCCACCAGCCCGGCGATCTCGGGCGGCACGCTGTCCCGCGAGAGCTCGAGCTCGAAGCCCGCTCGAAGCTGGCGCTCGAACCGACACGTCGCACACTGCGCCAGATGGGCCTCGAGGCGTTCGCGCTCCGCGGGCTCGAGCTCGCCGCGGATCTCCCTGTCGAGCAGGTTCTCCGGGTGAAGATCGACGACGCTCACGACTCGATCTCCAGCGCTTCGGCCAGCGATGCGTCCGCCTCGATGCGCCGCCTCATGGCTTCCTTCGCGAGACGGAGCCGGCTGCGCACCGTGTTGACCGGTACGCGAGTGTGCGCGGCGATCTCTTCGAGCGACCATCCGAGGACGACGCGCATGGCCAGCGTCTCCCCTTGCTCGGTGGGAATCGCGGCGAGCAGATCGCGCAGGATCTCCTGCTGCCGTCGAGCCTCGGCCAGCTGACCGGGCGACGACGTGGGATCGGCGGACTCGACCTCGCTGGTCTCCTCGCGAGAGCCCCGCACGCGGGCTCTCTTGCGCGCGGCCACGGCGGTTCGCACGGCGATGGTCGCGGCATAGCCGGCCGGATCGCACTCGCCGCGGAAGGACGGCAGGGCCTGGACGAAGCCGATGAGGCTCACCTGGAGCGCGTCGTCCCGGTCCGGGTGACCGGCGCCCATGATGGCGCGCACGATGCTGCCGAGCCGGGGCGTCAGCATCCGCAGCAGACGCCCCGTGGCGAGCCCGTTGCCGGCCGCGGCCTGGCGCGCCAGCACCATGGCCTCGGACTCCGGAGCAGCCGGAGCGGCAGAGCTTCTGTCCAGCGGATCCATCATCTCGAGAGTGCAGTGTGCGGGGACCCCGGGGAAGGATCAACCGGGGGCGATTCTTGATCACTTTGGGCGGATCGGATCCCCCAACGCCTCCAGAAGGAGCCTGTTCATGATGAACCTTCAGGCCTCGCCTGGCTCGACCTACGACGTGTATGACACCCTCGTACGTGACGCCGTTGCCCGGCACCTCGGCGTGGCGCCCGAGGCGGTGGTGTCGTCTTGCCGGCTCCGGGAGGACCTCGGTCTGGACGCCTTCGACCTGTCGATGATCGGCCTCCGCCTGGAGCGAGAGGCGCGGCGCGACTTTCCGTTCGCGATCCTGGAGCTCATCGAGAGCGTCGAGCAGCTCGTCGGTCTGGTGCGCGCGTGGGCGACGGCGCGCGGCGGCTGCTGTCTCGTCGGCTCCGATGCGATCTCGTGATCGGTCGATCTCGGAGGCGCCACGACCAAAGTCTCGCCCTTCTGCGATTCCGACAGAACGTTCCGTCGTTCCACATGGACGTTCTGCGTTTCCGACGAAACGACTCACCGTTCCGAGTGAACGTTTCATGTTCCCGACGGAACGACTCAGCGTCGACATGAACGGATCATCGGATCATCGGTCCAGCGGAACGACTCAGCGTTCGACATGAACGGATCATCGGTCCAGCGGAACGATTCACCGTTCCGACCGAACGACTCGTCGCCCGAGAGGAACGTTCTATCGTCCCAGGCGAACGTTCCATCGCGGGAAGTGAACGTTCCGTGCGCCGGACGGATCGTTGTACCGAAACGGGTGATCGTTCCTTCCGAGCGATGAACGCTTCCGTTGGATCGGTGAATCGTTCCTTCGGAAGGGTGGAACGTTCATCCGGGACGGCACAACGTTCATCGGGAAACGTGCGCCGTTCGTCTAGAAACGTGCGTCGTTCGCCTAGAAACGCGCGTCGTTCCCGGGAGAGCACGATCGGCTCCTCCGAGATCGCCCGCAGCTCGCCCAGAAACGCTCGACATTCCTTCCGGCCGGTGCAGCGTCGAGGACGACGGCCGCATCGTCCTCGACGGCCCGTGAAACGTTTGCCGCGGCCCGCTCATCCTTCCTTCAGCTCCCCGATCAGCGCGAGCAGCGTCTTTTTCGCATCCCCCAGGACCATCATCGTGTTCGGCGCGAAGAAGAGCTCGTTCTCCACCCCGCTGAACCCGGGGTTCATGCTGCGCTTCAGCACGAGGACGCTGCGCGCCTGCTCCACGTTGAACACCGGCATCCCGTAGATGGGGCTCGTCTTGTCCTTCTTCGCCGCGGGGTTCACGACGTCGTTGGCACCGACGATGACCACCGCGTCGGTTCGCGCGAAGTCGTCGTTGATGTCGTCGAGATCGAAGAGCTTGTCGTACGAGACGTTCGCCTCCGCCAGGAGCACGTTCATGTGCCCCGGCATCCGCCCCGCCACGGGGTGAATCGCGTACTTCACGTCGACCCCTCGCCGCTCGAGCGCCGCCGCCAGGTCCCGCACCGCGTGCTGCGCCTGGCTGACGGCCATCCCGTAGCCCGGCACGAAGATGACCGACTGGGACGCCTTCAGCACCGCCCCCGCGTCCTCGATCGTCGCCTCGTTGTACGCCTTGGTGAGCTGCGGCGCGCCCGCCGCGCCCGGTGTGAGCGACGTTCCGAACGCGCCGAAGAGCACGTTGGCGAAGCTCCGGTTAATGGCCTTGCTCATCAGCATCGACAGGAGGAGACCCGACGATCCGTCGAGCGCGCCCGAGATGATGAGGATCTGGCTCCCCAGCGCGAAGCCGGTCGCGCAGGCCGCGAGCCCCGCGTACGAGTTGAGCAGCGAGATGACGACGGGCATGTCCGCGCCGCCGATGGGGAGCACCGCCATCACGCCGAGCGCCAGCCCCACCGCCGCGATCCCGAAGAAGACCACGTGGAGCTCCGGCCGCACGACGAGGAGACCGATGGCCACCAGCGAGCCGAAGAAGAGACCGATGTTGGCGACGTTCTGCCCCTTCCACGTGATCGGCGCGCCCGAGATGAATCCCTGGAGCTTGCCGAACGCCATGATGCTGCCGGTGAACGTCAGCAGGCCCAGGAACGTCTCGAACCCCAGCGCCCCCATCTTGAACGCCGACAGGTGCTCGCCCTCGCGCATGTACTCGGCGATGCCGACGAGGCCCGTGGCGAGACCGCCGAACGAGTGCGAGAGCGCGATCCGCTCGGGCATCTTCGTCATCGGGATGGTCGCGCTGATGGCGACGCCGATGGTGCTGCCGAGCAAGAGCCCGGCCAGGATCCACTCGTAGCTGACGACCTCCTTGTGGAGCAGCGTCGCCACGACCGCGATGAGCATCCCCAGCTCGCCGAGGAAGAGCCCCCGCCGCGCGGTCTGCGGCCCCGAGAGGCCCCTCAGGCACAGGATGAAGAGGACCGCCGAGACGAGGTACGAGAGGCTGAGGAGGACCGCGGTGGGCGTCATGGCTTGCCCTGCCTGTCCTGGGATAGAGGAGCGGGCTTCGCGTCGGGCTTGCGCCGGAACATGCGCAGCATGCGGTCGGTGATGAGAAAGCCACCGACCACGTTGATGGTCGCGCACGTGACGGCGATGAAGCCGAGGATCTGGCTGAGATGGTGGTGCGAGCCGGCGGCGATGAGCGACGCGACGAGCGAGATGCCGCTGATGGCGTTGGTGCCGCTCATCAGCGGCGTGTGCAGCAGCGGCGGGACGCGCGCGATGACCTGGTAGCCGACGAAGGTGGCCAGGACGAAGACGTACAGGTTGAAGATCCACTCGCCGCTCATGCGCCCAGCTCCTTCACCCGCGGGTGGACGATCTCCCCGCCGTGCGTGATGACGCTGCCGGCGACGATCTCGTCCTTGAAGTCCAGCGTCCACACGCCCTCGCGGGTCATGTGAAAGAGCAGCTTCTCCATGTTGCGCGAGTACATCTGGCTGGCGTGCGCGCAGAGGCGGCTCGTCGCGTCGGTCTGACCGATGATGGTCACCCCGTGCTCGACCACCGTCTCGCCGGGTCGCGTGAGCTCGCAGTTGCCGTGCTGCTCGGCCGCCAGATCGACGATGACGCTGCCCGCGTGCATCGACTTCACCATGTCGGCCGTGACGAGCACCGGCGCGCGCTTGCCCGGGATGAGGGCGGTGCACAGGACGACGTCGGCCTTGGCGACGTGGCGCGCGATCGCCTCGGCCTGCTTCTTCTTCGCGTCCTCGCCGAGCTCCTTGGCGTAGCCGCCGGCCCCCTGCGCGTCCTCCCCTTCCACCTCGACGAACTTGGCGCCGAGGCTCTCGACCTGCTCCTTGACCACCCGGCGCACGTCGAATGCTTCGACCACCGCGCCGAGGCGACGCGCGGTGCCTATGGCTTGCAAACCCGCCACGCCCGCCCCGAGGACCAGCACGCGCGCGGGCGCGATCGTCCCGGCCGCGGTCATCAGCATCGGAAAGAACTTGGGCAGCGCGGCGGCGGCCATGAGCACGGCCTCGTAGCCCGCCGCCGTCGCCTGCGAGGACAGGACGTCCATCATCTGCGCCACGGTCGTGCGAGGGATCATGTCGACGGCGAGGGCCGTGACCTTCCGGGCCGCCAGGGCGCGCACGAGCTCGAGATCGAGCAGCGGATAGAGCAGCGAGACGAGCGCGCTACCCTCGCGCAGGAGGGCGACGTCCGCCAGCATCGGGGGACGGATCTGCACGACGACTTCGGCATCTGCCAGGACGGCCGCGAGGTCCGGCTCCACACGCGCGCCGGCAGCGCGGTACTCGTCGTCGCTCGCGAAGGCCGCCGCCCCGGCCCCGCCTTCGACCGTGACGTCGATCTTCTTGGCGCCGAGGCGCTTGACCGAGTCGGGCACGACGGCGACGCGGCGTTCGCCGGGCGCGCTCTCTTTTCGGACGGCGATCCTCATCGGTCGGGGGGCGGCATTCAAGGGGGCCGGAGGCGTTGGGTCAAGCCCACGTGACGGAAAAGGGACGGCGCGAACGATTCGTGTCAGTCTCCATGCTCACGTGCGTATGCGCGTACTCGCCTTCTCTTCTCCGCTGCTGCTCCTTGCGTTCGCCTCGGCTTGCGCCAACGGCGGCAACGATTCCGGCACGCCCCCGGGCGACGACGGCGGCGCTCCGCTGGAAGGGGGCGACGCGACCGTGAAGGGCGACGCGCCGCATCCCACCGACGGCGCCAGCGAAGGAACGGTGAGCGGTACGTCGGCCGCGAAGGCCTGCGCCGACAACGCGGCGGCGTATTGCACGCAGCTCCAGACGTGCGCAGAGTTCCTGGTGACGCTCGAGTACGGGGACGAGCTCACCTGCGTGGCGCGCCAGGCACCCGGGTGCCTCGACGCGCTGGCTGCCCCCGGTACGGGCTGGACGGGGGACAACCTCGAGGCCTGCGTGAAGGCGCGGACGGCGCTCGACTGCGCCGACTTCCTGCACGGCAAGCCGCAGCCGAAGGCCTGCCTCATCACGGGCCTCTTCAACAGCCAGTCGTGCCTCGACGGCGCCCAGTGCGGGACGGGGTATTGCCGGATCGCCAGCGGCGCGAGCTGCGGCAACTGCGTCGCGCTCGGGGACACGGGGGCGCCGTGCACGACGTCGTCCGATTGCGACGGTAACCTGCTGTGCGCGGGCATCGGCACGTGCCAGCCGCCTTCGCCCGCCAGCGGCGCGTGCAGCACGACGATGCCCTGCGTGCAGGGGACGAACTGCATCGCGGGCGCGTGCGTGCTGCCTGGCGCCTCGGGCGCGCCGTGCGCCGCCAAGAACAACAACGCCGACTGCGACTATTACCAGGGCGTCTACTGCGACGGGACCACGAGCATGTGCACCTCGTACGCGATCGCGCAGGCGGGCGACTCCTGCACGGGCGCGACGCCGACGGTGTGCGCAGGCGACGCCACGTGTTTCCAGACCCTGTGCGTGTCCCCGGCGGCGGACGGGTCGGCCTGCAACGCCGCGTCGGGCCTCAACTGCATGGCGCCCTCGAGCTGCCTCGGCGCGGAGGGCGGCACGACGTGCTCGCTCTTCTCCGCGTCGGAGTGCAAGTAGGGGTCAGCCGGCGAGCGCGAAGCCGATCAAGAGCTTCGCGAAGTCATCGGCTCGGGTCCAGTGCATCATGTGGCCGGCATCGCCGAGCTCGGCGCGCTCCAGCGAGGCGAAGGCGGCGATGCGGTCGTCCTCGTCGGGGGGATGCCAGCCGAGGTTGCCACCCGAGACGAAGAGGGCGGGGCAAGTCACGCGGCGGGCGAACGCCTTCAGGCTCGCGGCGAAGAAGGTCTGCGGCGAGCGAGTCGCGTGCAGCGGGTCGGCCCGCCAGACGACGCGACCATCGGGCAGATCGCGCGCGAGGGCGTCGAGGCGCGTCCGCAGGACGTCGACCGGGACGCGCGGGTGGTTGACCACGAGGCGACGGAGGGCGTCGTCGCGTGACGGCATGGTGCGCTCTCCGCGAGCCTTCACCGCGCGGGTCTCTTCGATCCAGCGGGTCATGCGCTCGGGTCCGTGGGCGTGGTCCCCATCGGGAGGGCCCGCTCCTTCGGCGATGACGAGCCGGGTCACCCTTGCCGGGAAGGAGCCGGCGAAGAGGGTCGCAATCGTGCCGCCCATGGAGTGACCGACGACGACGAGCGGCGAGCCGGCGGGCACCAGCACGTCGACGAGGTCCGCCACGTCGAACACGTAGTCCGGGAAGTGGTAGTAGCCGCCAGCCGGGACGCGGGCGCCCTCGCCGAACCCGCGCAGATCGGGCGCGAGGACCCGCAGGCCCGCATCGGTCAGGGTGGGCGCGACGAGGTCCCAAGTGCCCGCGGCATCCATGAAGCCGTGGAGGAGCAAGGCCGTTGCCGTCGGCGCTGCCGAGGGCCATTCGAGGACGTGATGCGTCAACCCGTTCGCGGGAACCTGATGCGCGAGGGGAGTCGCCCGGGAATTCTCCGCAGCTCCTGGAAGACCGGTTCGAGAGGTCATTTGCTCTTCGACCGACGACGGACCTTTGCGTACGGTGCGCGCCGCGGAGGGAGTGGCTTCATGAAGTGGCTGAGTCCTATCACGATCGCGGCGGCGTTCGCCCTGACGGCGGCCTGCGGCAGCTCCAAGGCCTCGAACAGTGGCACTCCCCCCCTGCCGGACGCAGGCAGCGGAGGCGACGACACGGACGCCGCCGTGGAAGCCGCTGCGACCGGTGACGCGGGAAACGAAGCGGCGCCGGAGGGTCCCGACAACGGCCCCTGGCCCGCCACCCACTACCCGATGCCGCTGATGCTCAACGAAGGCGGCAGCGTGATCGCGGCGCCGAAGATCGTCACCGTCACGTTCACGGGCAACCCGGACATCACCGCCCTGCAGACGTTCGACGACACGTTCGCCGAGGGCACTCCGTGGTGGACCGCCGTGACGGCCGGCTACAGCATCGGCGCGGCGACGGCAGGCGGGCACTATGCCCTCCCCGACACGGTGAGCAACACCTCGCTCGACGACGACCAGGGTCAGGTCGGCCAGCTCGTGACGCAAGCGGTGACGTCCGGCGCCCTCCCGATGCCCGACGCGAACACCGTCTTCGTTCTCTTCTTCCCGAGCACCACGACCCTCACAGTGGAAGGGGGTCAGAACTGCACCTCGTTTGGCGCCTACCACAACACGGTGGAGCTCACGACCGACGGCGGCATGACCCAGGTCGTCTACGCCGTCATCGCCAACTGTCCGCAGGCGCCGGCCACCGACCAGACGACGGCGGAGACGACGGACGACGTCAGCCACGAGCTCATCGAGGCCGCGACGGATCCCGGCGTCGGCCTCGGCGAGCTGACCTGGTACGGGTACAATAACGCGTGGTTTCGCCTTCCCGCCGCCCCCGGCACGCCCACCCAGCCCGGACAGGGCGAGGTGGCGGACGTCTGCCAGAGAAGCCGGACGGTCACCGACTCGCTGGGCAACGTGCTGGCGCGATCGTGGGTCAATGCCGCCGCGATGGCGAGCAGCGATCCCTGCCAGCCGGAGCTCCCTGGCGAGATCTTCTACTCTGTCGCCGTTCCGACCAAGACGGAGGCGCAGCCCGGCTACCCGCCCTCGGACGGTTACATCGTCGTCAAGCGCGGCACGACCGCGACGGTCGACTCGGTGATCTTCAGCGAGGCCAAGCTGCCGAACGACGTAGAGGTCACCGTCGGGACGCGGGCGCAAGGCTCGACGACGCTCGACCCCGCCATCGCCACCGGCATCACCACGTCGGTGACGCCCACCTCCGGTCACAACGGTGTGCACGTGACGCTGACGATCACCGTCGCTTCGACGGCGACGGTGGGGGACTACGGCAACACCACCAAGGTCGCCGTGCGTGCGGCGCTCTCGAGCACCGACCACCACGACTGGCCGTTCATCATTCGCGTACAGTAGGCGCCGGCTACGGCTTGCAGTAGATGGGCGTCGCGAGGACGTGACTGCCCGTCTTCGTGCGAGCAAGGAACGCGACGAGGCCCACGCCGTCGTGCGCGAAGGAGACGCTGGGGTGCGCGACGACCCGCGCCTCGGGCGGCGAGACGAAGATGGCCTCTCCGATGGGCACTGCCCACTGCGCGAGCGGGAGAGCGCGAACCTCCGTTCCCTCGACCCAGGCGAGGAGGAAACGGTCGCGGCCGAACGGAGCGAGGGCGGGCATCGTCTCGCCGTTGTGGGAGCCGCCCGGGGGAGGCGCGAAGACACGCTCGACCACGCGACGCTGACCTTCGTGGGCGACGCCGGCGTACGCGTGGGGCCACTCCCACGTGAAGACCCCGAGGACGAGATGCGCCGGCTCGGCGGTGTCCCACTGCTCGGCGCGCGCGGTGTACGTCTCGGTACCGTTCGTCGCGGTGGCGGCGTCGGACGGGTCGCTCGCCGGGCAGCGGCCGAGGACGGGACCCCCGAGCGGGACGCCGTTGCGTGCCACCGCGACGGTGAGGCACGGCTCGACGTCGACGATGGAGACCTCGAAGTTGCCCTGAGGACGCGTCTGTACCGTGACGTGATTGGCCCAGACGTTGGACGCGATCACCTGCGCTTCGCCGGTGCTGCGGCACATGGGCTCCGCCTGAGGGACCGCGGCGGGATCGACACGGGGACCGACAGGTGCCGGAGCCCGCGTGCAGGCAGGCCCGACGAGGGCGACGAAGAGGGCGGCTGCGAGCTTGCGCATGGACGTGTGGGCGTGGCCTGCCCCGTAGTCTGCATTTCTATCTCAGGACCGGCCGAGGGAACAGTCCAGGGGTTCCGAGGGCGACGCCGAGAAAAGAGTGAACGTTCCGCGCCCGCGCGGGCAAAGGCGATCGGCGCGCGCTGCTCCCCCTGCGAGGTCGATGAACGCTTGCAGGGTTCACGGGGAAGCCGCATCGGGCTGCGCGAAGCACTGCAGCAGAGGGTTGGATGCTCCGCTGGGCAGCACGCCGGCCATTCCCGTCGCGCAGGCGCTCTCGTTCACCTGTCCGGCAAGCCAGGACGTGAGGCAGGTGTCCGAATCGTCGCCCTGTGTCCATATCTGCCCGCCCTTGTGGGATTCCGTCCCGCGCGCCTTGCGCACCATCGTGAGCTGCTGCGGGGCCGCCCCGCCCGCGGCCACGACCGCGCTCATCGTCTCTGGTTCCAGGTCGACCACGGACTCGTAGTCCTGTGCCACCTCGTCCTGCGTGTCGCACAGCGGCACGAGAGGGCGGTCGCTCGACGACCAGCGGAGGCCCGCGCTGCCGTAGAGACGCAGATTGCGAGCGGGGGTGCCGTGGCAGTCGAGCGAGCCGCACCGCACGACCAGCAGCCCTGCCACCGGCGGGAAGCTCCCCTGGTCCGGCAAGTCTTGCGGCGTGTACTGCGGGTCGGAGGGCGGAATGGAGCAGCCAGCAAGCGCCACGAGGGACAGGCCGGCGATGAGGTGTCGCGTCCTCATGGGGGCGTTCCTCCGTCGTCGAGCGTGATGCAGACATGGCCGGGCGAGTTGGGGCCCTGGGGATCGAAATGGCAGCTCGCGCAGCCCCCGTTGGGCTCGACGGTGCCGTTCCCCTCGACCAGGGTCTCCATGCGGGTCACCTGGCCGCCCGAGCCCTCGACTGTGACCTGGATCGGGAACGTGGGGTCGTACTCTGCCGGGGTCGCGTAGAAGTTGCCGGCAGCGTTGGTCGCCAGCTGGATCGAAGACCCGTCTGCATCGACCAGGGAGACCGTCGCACCTTCCGAGGCGAGAAGGGCTCCCTGCGTCCGATAGACAGTACCCGCGATGTTGAAGCGCGGCGGGTCGCCCATCGCGCCATCATGACACACCAGGCAAGGCTGCCCCGGTCGGTGCAGCGGGCCCTTCTGGACCCCCGGCGCCTCTGGTCCGAGCGCGGCTTTGGCGTCGTCGTGCACGGGGTCGCAGGCGGCCAACGCCATCCACGCTGCGGACAGGGCGATCGTCGTGTGTCTCACTGGTCCGCCTCCAGCGTCATGCCACCGAGCACCGAGGTGCGCTCGGTCACGTAGAGGTCGTCGAGGTACTGGGTCGACGTCGCGTTCAGGTCGAAGCCGAGGACCCACGAGGTCGGAGCCGCGTCGGGGCCGATGCCGATACGCACGGACCATCCGCCGGTCAGGTTCACGAGCGGGCCGAGCTCGCGGTCTCCAGTACGCAGCCCCGGGACTTCGAAACCCGGTCCGGACAGGTACGCCCGCTGCCAGAAGTCGACGGCGGTCTGCGCGTGGAGTCGCGCGTGGGGCCCCGTCTCGACGCGCGTGCTCAGGTCGATCAGGTAGCGGGCGTCGGTCGTCGTCGCCTTCATGGTCCACGAGTCACCGTAGAGGCGCTCGTCGAGGCGCAGAGTCGCGTGAGCGTAGCGGTGGGCGAGACGCGTCGTCATCGCGTAGCGCTCGCGCGAAAGCGGGAGCTGCTCGAGAGGTCGCGCCGACACGCGCAGGTCGTTGACGACGGCGATCGACGCGCCGCGGGGCACCGACGTCCCCGGAGCGAAGAGCGGGATGTAGCGATACGGCTTCGACTGGTCGCCGTTCTCGAAGATCATGTCGCCGATGAGCGACAATACCGTGGTGGGGCTCACGACCAGCGCCAGCACCCCGGTCACCGCGTCGCGATCGATGACGTGAGAGAAGACCGAGAACGGCGTGCCCGTGCGACCGGCGACATCGTGTCCGTGCGAATAGCCCAGCAGCCACGTCACGTTCTTGTTCATGAGGTCCTGCGTCACGGCCGCCCCGGCGGACAGGGAGAGGTAGTCGGGCTCATCGGACACCGCGGCGTTCGCTTGCACCCCGAACGTCTTCGGCTTGTAGGCCCCCTCGACGCTGCCTTCCTGCCTGACCTCGTGCCACGCTCTCGAAGCGGTCGAGACGATGTCGACGGAGGCTGCGGAGATGACATCCACGAGGTAGTGGCCACCGACGCTCCAGCCGGCCGTGGGATTCGATACGGCGACGGCGGTCGACGGTGTCTCGACGAAGACGTGGTCGGTGTCCGCGTATTCCCCGTATTCCGTTGCGAGATGCTCGGTGAGCGGCGACTCGTGCGAGGGACCGTCCGGCGGCTCCGCACGCACCCGGCGGACGGCGGTCAGCGTCGTGGCGAGCGCGAGCACGCCGATGGGCACGCCGAGCCTTCGCGCTCCTAGTTGCAGCCGCACCCGCCACCTGCCGACCCGCCCCCGCCGACGGCTCCCTCCTGGACTGCGCGGACGTGCACCTCGCTCGGGGGCGCAATGTCCGAGGTCGTCATCGCTGGATGAGACAGGCTCCCGCGCTCGTAAGCGGCGACATGGCCACACGCGGCGCACGCCAGGAGCAAGGGAAGGCACGAGAGGGAGCGCTTCATGGTCACGTGTCCTGGATGCGCGGGTCTTCCCCGGCCAGCGTGGGACTGTTCAATCTGCGGCGGCTGGCGCCGCATTCTGCGAACACCCTCGGCCCCGTGCGGAGAGCCATGCGTCGGGTCTCTTCGACGGACGCACGAAAATCTGCCTGGCGTGAGCTCGAGCATTCTGGCAGCCGCACCTTCCCGCAAGGCACGTGCCCAGGGCCGGGAGCCCTCAGCCATTCCAGACTCAGCCGCGCGAGGGCGGCGTCGTCACACGCAGGTAGTACCCGTGGGGGGTGAGGATGCGATAGTCGGTCATGCCCCATTCCTGGTGCACGATGTCGCTCACGACGCACCCCTCGATGCGCCGCACCACCTCCCATGTCTCCTCGAGGCGATCGGTCACGATGCCGATCTCGATCCCGACCCCGCGCCGCTTCTCGCGCCGGTAGTGCTCGAAGGGGTGCCCGGCATCGGCGTCCTCGAACGCGTTCAGGATGACGAGCCCCCGCTCGGATCGCAGCTCGACGAACGTCCCCTCGTCGCGCACTACCTCGAATCGCAGCGCGTCGCGAAAGATGCGGACGTAGTACGCCGGCTCCTCCACGTAGAGCTCGACGAAGACGAAGCCGGGTCGCCGCAGCGCATTCTCAGTGTCCATCGGCGACGTCCGCGACCGTACGGCACCAGATCAGGCGACCGGTGGCGAGGTCCAAGGCGGATACGATGCCGTCGAACGAGCACGTGAAGACTCGCCCGCCGCGGCAGCGCACGCCGGAGACCCCGGAGTTGGCGAGACGCGCAGGCGGCAACCGAACAGTGAGGTCGTCGGCGCTCCAGAGCATGACGGTGCGATCGTACGATCCGGTCACGACGTGCCGGCCGCACTCCGACACGTGGATGCACTTGACGCCGCGCACGTGCGCGAGCCCTGTCGCGATGGGCTCTCCCGACGTCAGGTCGAACGCTCGCAGCGACTGGTCACGAGAGACCACGTAGGCCACACGCCCGTCTGGCGAGGCAGCGACTCCGTTGCACAGCTCCATCGGCGGCGTGCCGCGGATGGTCCGGGTCGCGGTGAAGCGCTCACCGGAGAGATCGTGCACGACGAGCGCGCCATCCCCCGACGCCGCCAGGAGCCGCCTGGGCCCGGCGAATGCCACGCTCTTGAGGACGCCTCGGTTGGGGGCTTCGAGCTCGTGCACTGCCGTGGGGGTGCCGTCGGAGCCGAGCGGCAGGACGCGCCCCTGCCAGTGATAACCGCCCGCCGCCAGCCACCGGCCACACGGACTGAAGTCGACCGTGATGCCCGGTCCGAAGCGCATGTCCTGCCGCCATACGACGCGACCGGCTTCGTGGTCGAAGACGAGGAGCTCGCCGTAGAAGTCGACGGTGGCCAGGAGCGGCAAGGTGGGGTGGAAGGCGGCCCCCATCGTCAGCGAGTCCGAGTCCGGTCCCAGCGTCCGGAGGAGCCTGCCGCCGCCGGCCTCGCGGATGCGGATGCGCCCGTCGTCGTGGGTCACGGCGATCTCTTCGCCCGACGGATGCACGGCCACCCAGTTGCAGCCGAACGTCGGGTTGGGCTGCGGGCCCACGTCCACGCCGGGGCCGCCGCGCCCGTCACGCTCGATGAGGTAGGCGCGATCGAAGAAGCTCGGCACGGCCAGGCGTGTCGCCGTCGCCGCCACGTTGATGCCCCACATGCCGCGCCGGCGCTCGACCTCGACGCAAGGGTCGCCGCCGCCCGGGGTCCGCGATACCGACCACACGCGCCCGTCGTAGCAGGCGACCAGCGCGCGCGCGGGTCTCGCCGGGTCGACGACCATTCGCTTGGCCGCGCCACCGACGCGCGCCTCGCCCGCCAGCTTCCAGCCCGCTCCGCCGTCGAAGTAGAGAAGTCGACCGAAGTCGTCCGCCACGACGACGAAGCGCCCGTCCTCGCTCCACAGGAGCCCGTTACTGTCCCCCGGGGTGTCGAGCCTGGCCACGACCGTCCGTGCGTCGGCGTCGAGCACGTACGAGTAGGGCGAGTCCCCCGCCACCGCGAGCTGGCCCGGGTGATGGGGGCGGGGCGCGGACGTGTTGAGGTAGTCCTCGTAGTCGCTCCAGGCCCAGGTGCGTGCGGGGTCCTCGACGTCGTGCACCATCACGCGACGATCGAGTCCGACGCTGACCACACGGCGCCGGGTGCCAGGCAAGCCGACGACGTCCGTGGCATCGTCCGAATGCCCGCGCAGCTCCGTCACGCGGCGGCCCGTGCGAGGGTCGACGATCTTCACCACGCCGGCGTCACGACCGCCCTCGAACCCGGCACCGACGAGCAGGAGCAGCCCGGAGCTCTCCTCGAATCGGATGGTCTCGACAAGCGCGGTCTGCGCGAGGAAGCGCCGCAAGAGATCGCCCGAGCTGGCGTCGCGGAGCGTGACGAAGCCGAGATAGTTCGCCTCGGCCATCACGGTGCCGTCGGGCGAAAAGGCCACCGTCCGGCAGGGAGTTGCGGTACGCGGATCGATGTGCACAGTGCGGATCGACGTAGCAGATCCGTCCGCTCGTGTGGGGCGCTCGCGCCAAATTACCGCCCTGTAGCAGCTTTTCAGAGGGGCTCGTGAGCGCCTTGGGCTCCCTCCGTGCGCTGCCGGCGATGCTGCGCGCAGGCGTCCTCGAAGCCGTCGCGTATCGCGTAGAGATGCTGGTGTGGGCGCTCACCTCGACGATGCCGCTCATCATGCTGGCACTCTTCGACGCCGTCGCGCGCGACGGTCCGCTCGGGCGCTACGGCGAGCCGCAGCTCACCGCATACTTTCTGTCGACGTTCGTCGTGCGCCAGCTCACGAGCTCGTGGGTCTCCTGGCAGATCAACATGGACGTCCGCGACGGCACGCTCGCCGTGCGCCTCCTCCGCCCGGTGCACCCCGCCCTGGCGTATGCCGCCGAGAGCGTGGCCCCCATGCCCCTTCGCGCCGCGGTCTCCTTCCCGGTCGCCGTGGTGCTGCTCGTGGTCGTCGGCTCGACGCAGCTCGCCTCGGACCCGGTGGTCTGGGTGCTCTGGGCGGTGTCCGTGGTCGGCGCGTGGCTCATCTCGCTGTTCGTGAGCCTCGCCATCGGCGCCCTCGCGTTCTTCATCGAGCAAGCGACGCGCGTCATGGACGTGTGGCTGACGGTGTACTTCGTCCTCAGTGGCTACCTGATACCGGTCGATCTGTTCCCTCACGCAGCGCGGGTGGCGAACGACTACCTGCCTTTTCGCTACCAGATCGGTCTCCCTGTGGAGCTCATGGTCGGGGCCCACGGCCGCGCCGAAGCGCTCTTGCTCGTCGGGCGACAGTGGATCTTCGTGCTGCTGGCGGCGCTGCTCGTGCGCGTGCTGTGGCGGCGTGGGCTCGCGCGCTTCGCAGCGTACGGAGGATGAGGCATACAGGGGCCGCGCCATGAACCGTCTCTTCTATTCCCTTCACAAGTGGATCTCGGCGGCCGCGTTCGTGCAGCTCGCCATCTGGACCATCAGCGGATCGGTATTCGCCTGGGTGTCGCAGGAATCGATCCGGGGCACCCCGGTCGAGGGGGCGCACCGGGGTGTCGTGACCGAGGCCCCGGCCGTCCCGATCGCCCGAGCGCTCGCGATCGCCACGGCGGCGGGTGCCGTGGATCGCGTCGAGCTGCGCGGGACACCGACCGGCCCGTACTACGTGATCCATGGCCAGACGGCGACCGTGCGTGTGGACGCCAGGTCGGGCGAGCTCGCGCCCGTGTCGCGCGCCGAGGCAGAGCTCATCGCCCGGCGTGACCAACTCGACTCGCCGGCCGCTCGCGAGATCACCCTCGTCGAAGGCACGCCGCCCCTCGAGTATCGCGACTGCGAGCACGCCGAGTGCACGCTCCCCGCTTACCGCGTCGCGCTCGCCGATGCCGCCGGCACCATCGTTTACGTCGACGCTGCGACGGGCGACGTGACCGCGCGTCGCAACGATCGCTGGCGCTTCTATGATTTTTTCTGGTCGCTCCACATCATGGACTACCGCGCGCGGGAGGACTTCAACCACTGGCTCATCCGCGGCGCCGGTCTCCTCGCCGTGGCCACGGTCCTGTCAGGCATCGTCCTCCTGACCATCCGGGCTACGCGCTGGGTTCGCCGCAGGCTCCCGGGCACTCGAGGAGCGGCGTCGGCTCAGAAGCCGTAGAGCACGCCCAGCTCGGGCCCGTACGTCATCAGGAGGCCGTTGCCTCCGATGACGGCGTTGACGCGGACTGCCGCGGTGAAGGCCGCTCGCAGCGAGAACTGGTAACGCGCTCCGCCACCGAGCGCGATGAAGAACGGGCCGTCCGTCACCCAGATGTTCACGGGCTGCTGGCCGGCGACGTTGTCGAGCGAGACGGTGCTGGTGACGTGGCCGTCGAACTCCGAGAGGCCGGTGCCCGCGAAGACCATCGGCGCAAACCCGGTGTGTGCGAGCGGCTCGTGTCCGAACAGGTAAGTGGCGCGCGCCTCGGCGTGGATCTTGGAGCCGAAGGCGTGCCCGCTCTGCACGGCCGCCTGTCCCGGGTACGAGTTGAATGCGTAACCGAGGCGCGCGCCGACGAGGAAGCTCGCCGAGAGCGCGTAGTCGAACGCCGCCATGACGCGGACGTCGCCGGGCTGCAGCCCGCCATCGCTGTGCCCTGCCTGGCCCTGGATACTGAGATGGCTATTCTGAGCGGGCGACGAACGCGATGGGAAGTCCGATCCGTCGGGATTGGTGCAATAGACGCCCGCGGAGTTCGCCGGGAGGCCTCCCGAGGAGAGCTTGCAGAGGTCGTCGCCCGAGGGCACCTGCAAGAGCTCGGGAAGCTCCGCCGAGACACCGACCCAGACGCGTGCGTACCTCTGGCCCTCCTGCGTTGGTTTCTCCCCGGGGCCCTCTTCGTGACTGGTCGGCGGCTCCTCTTCCGGCTCCGCCCCGCACGTCTTCGGCGGGCTCTTGCCGGGAAGATGCGGCGCGTCGCCGGCGATGTCGTCCCGGACCTGCACCGTGTACGGATGCTTCGGATCGCCCGAGCTCGCGATGGGATCGCCCCCCTCGTCGAACCCCTGGATCCAGTAGCGGAGCGCGCCGCGCCCCGGATCACCGCAAGGGATGACGCCGCCCCAGCCGCCCCCCATGCGCTTCAGATCGGCACGCTTCCACTCGGTGGCCTTCGGGCCGCGGTACTTCACGATCACGCGCGCCACCGTCGAGTTGCCCGGGTACTCGACGTAGACCGGCAGGGGCGTGTTCACCTTCTGCTCGGCCGCGGGAGTATGCGTGAAGTCCCCCGTAGGCTGCGCCGTCGACTGGGCCTCGCCGGTGCTCTCGCCGACGCCCTTCGCCTCGTCCCACACTGCTCGAAGGTCGGGGGTCTCGTAATCGGCGTTGAGCGTGAGATCGGGCTGGAGCTTGAGCGCCTCGGCCCAGCTCCGCTTGGCGGCGCCGACATCCCCTCCGCGAAACTGCATCGTCCCGAGGTCGCGTAGCAGTGTGGCCCGGGTGGGCGCGGTGCATTTGGTCGCGCCGCACGTACGCAGAGCCCTCTGCAAGCGCGCTGCACCCGCCGCGTAGTCGGTCCCCAGGTAGTCGTCCGCGGCCTTCTTCAGTGCCTCCTTCGCGGCGGCCTCCACTCGCCTGTCGGCGGCGAGGGCGGCGGGCGTCGCGAGCGAACTGGCCATCGCAAGTCCCGCGGCGAGAACGACGTTCCGCCACAGCTTCATTCGCTCCCCGCGTCCACGAGGGGGAAGCTCGGATCGTCGAAGGCCAGCCCACACTGGTGATGGTCCGTCGCGCCCTCGAGCCACGACACCAGACAGACGTCCTGCGGATCGACGAGGGGGCCCGCGTCGCCGTCGAGCGGCACCTGGGGCGGGAGCCCATCGGGGCAGGGCTCTTCGACGCAGATGAGCTGACCGCCCTTGTGCGCTTCAGTCCCGCGAGCCTTGCGGATGAACGTGAGAAGCTCCGGGTGGCAGCTGAGACCGGGCGGATACACATCGCCGCCGTCCGCGCCGTAGGGAGAGCACCCGGCGAAGACGGCGCTGATGACCTGGGGCTCGAGCGCCACGAGGGAGCGGTACGTGGCCTGATACTCCTCCTCGGTCGTGGGATCGATGCACGAAGTCGGGCTGGAGTCGTCGTCCAGCCTCATGCCCTCACACCCCCAGATGCGAAGGTTTCGTGCGGTCTGACCATGGCAGTCGAGGGTCCCGCAGCGGTTCTCCAGGTAGTCGCCCACCGGACTGAAGCTGTCGTGGCTGTAGGGAGGTGCGGAGATGCCGATCTGCGAATTTTGCACGCTGGAGCACGACGCGAGGCTCGCGATCGCGGCGAAGATCGCAGGCACGAGGTAAGGGAGGATGCGGGTGAGCACGTCAGCCTCCGTCCAGCGTGGTGGCGATCACGTACACGGGACCGGGGGAGGTCGGGCCCGCCGTGGCCGTGTGGCAGTCCGCGCACGAGCCATCGCGGCCCACGTGCGTCAGCATCTGAAGCGATACGGTGCCGTCCGAAGACGTCACCTGCATCTGCGTCGGATAGTGGGGTGCGAAGTCGCTCAGCGTGACGAAGAAGTTCCCGGCGGCGTTGGCCTGCGTCGTCCACAGATTGCCGAGAATGTCCTCGATCTGCACCGACGCGCCTGGCGCGGGCATGCCCCCACCCTGGTTCAGATAAACCGTGCCCCCCTCGCTGAACTGAAGCTTGGCCGGGCCGGAGCCACCGTGGCACGTGAGGCAAGGTTGCCCGGGTCGATGCAGCGGCCCGGGAGAACCCGTCTCGGGCCCGAGGGCGGCCACTTCCTCGTTGTGCACGTCGTCGACACAAGACACGGATGCCAGCGAGGCGATGGCGCCCGCCCCCGCGACGACCAGCATGAGCCCCACGTGCGCTCGCATCACCACTCCGCCTCCAGCGTGAGGGCCCCGAGAAAGGCTGTGCGGTTGCTGACGTACAGATCGTTGAGGTACGCCGTGTACATTGCGTCACCGGAGAAGCCGAGCTGCCAGGAGCGGGGCTCGGCCGGCTTCCCCAGATACCACTTGATGCCTAAGCCACCCTCGGTCGTCCAGAGAGGGCCGAGCTCGCGGTCGCCCGTCCTGTAGAGGGGCAGGTCCCAGGTGTTGGGGTCGCCGTTGGGATTGTTCGAGACGTAGGCCTTCTGCCAGAAGCTCACGCTGTTCTGCACGTGCAAGCGTGCGTGGGGCCAGAGGGCGAAGCGGTTGCCCAGGTCGAAGATCCAGCGCGCGTCGGTGGTCGACGCGATCAGCCCCCAGTCGTCGTCGTAGAAGCGCTCCTCGAGGCGAAGCGTCGAGCCGTCGTATCGATGGGCGTAGCGTCCGGTGAGCGCGAAGCGGTGGCGCTCGAGGGGCAACTGTTCGAGCGGTCGCTCGGGGAGGCGGACGGAGTTGACGTAATCGACGGACGCGCCGTTCGATATGCTGGCGGCGACGCTCGGCGAGAACATCGGGATGTAGCGGTACACCTTGGACTGGTCGCCGTTCTCGATGACGAGGTCCGACGACACCGACGCAAGCGATGCGCGGTCGACGACCCAGGAGATCCCGGCGTTGAAAGAGCCGCGCTGGAGGTCGCGCGAGAAGACGCTGAACGGAGTGCAAGAGGACGCCCCGAGACCACCCTCGCCACCGCAACGTCCCGCCGTGTCGTGGCTGAAGCCGTATCCAAAGTTGAGCGTCCAGTTCTTCTCGTCGAAGTCCTTCACCATCGTCGCGTAGACGCCGTAGGAGAGGTAGTCGGGCTCTCGCGAGACCGAGCCGCCCACCCCGACCCCGAAGTCGTGTGGTTTGTACTGCCCGGACATCGTCCCGGCCTGACGGATCTCCTCCCAGCGGCGCGACGCGGTGGAGACGATGTCGGCCGACGCGGCAGAGACGATGTCGACGAGGTACGAAGCGTTGAGGCTCGCGCCGCTGACGTTGTCGATGCCCGCGCTGATCGAGGGCGTCACGACGCTCACGTGGTCCGAGTCGTTGTATCCGGCGAACTCCAGGCTGGCGCGCTTCGTGGACGTGTCCTCGAGCGGCGACCTGTCCTCCGCCTTCTTGCGGTTGGTGGTGCTCTCCTCGCGCGACGTGGAGGTTTGGTCGGTGTCGGACGAATCCGAGCCCCACGCCGGCTGCACCTCGGCGATCGCGGCGAGGATGGCCGCGACGGCGACGAGGTACGGCAGGCGAGCGGGGGAAGGTCGGGGCGCGCTCGCCGTCAGTTGCATCCGCAGCCGCTCTCGGAAAGCGAGCCGCCTCCCGTAGCGCCTTCGTGGACCGCGAGGACGTGCGCAGCCGCTGGTCCCGTGAGATCGTCGGCGGTCATCATCGGGTGCGCGAGCTTGCCGCGCTCGTACGGCGCGACGTGAGTGCACCCGACGCCCGCGAGAGCGACGAGCATGCTTGTCCAGACGATGCGCGCGTCCATGAGCCTCTCCGGGGCGGAGTCAGTTGTTCTGTGCGCCGGCGGCGACCCAGGCATCCAGGTCGGAGACGGCCGCTGCGTCGCTGCCGCCGCCGGGAGGCATGGAGCCACCGAACCAGGTGAGGCAGGACTTGCCCTGGACGACGAGCCTCGAGCTGGTCCCGTTGATGTAGCTGGAGAGGTAGGAGTAGGCCTTGGCGGAGGTGCCCATGTTGGAGCTGTGCGTGTGGCAGCCGGCGCAGGCTCCCGCCCCATTCGCCGAGAAGTAGGTCGTGTAGATGTCGCTCCACGTCGGCGCCGTGCTCCCGCCGCTGCTCGACCCGCTGCCGCCGCCCGAGCTCGACCCGCTGGAGCTGCCGCTGCTGGAGCCGCTGCTCGATCCCGAGCTCGAGCTGCTGCCACCGGACGAACTGCTGCTCGAACCGGAGCTGCTATTCGAACCGCTGCTGCTGCTCGAGCCGCTGCTGCTGCTCGAACCGGAGTTGCTACTCGAGCCGCTGCTGCTCGAAGAGGAGCTCGAGGTCGAGCCGCTACTCGAACCACTGGATGAGCTGCTGTTCTGGCTGGTGTTGCCCAGCGCGGGCCCCGGAAGGCTGGCCGTTCCGCCATAGGGACCACCGAGAGGCTCGTCGCTACCACCGCAACCAGCCAAGGTCGCCGAAACCGCAATCAGGCCCGCAAGTCGTCCGAAGCGCATGATGTCGCTCCTCCGTCCCGTCCCGCAGCGATGAGTTAACACGGACCAGGGACGGAGGGAGGAGAAGTTACGAGAAAATGGCGTGCGTTTTCGCCCAGTACGGACTTTTTCGTTCCCAGCATGCCGGTGGAGGGTAGACGGACATCCCACCTGCGTCGCCACGGGCCTAGAATGGGACGCTCCCTCGGCCCATGACGCTGCTGCGAACCGCCCGACTCGAGCTCTTGCCGATGACGCTGGCGATGGTCGAGGCGGTCATCTTCGGGCGCAAGGAGGAGGCGGAGCGGCTGGTCGACGCGCGCATGCCGCCCCGGTGGCCGAACAACGAGCTCGTCGAGCGCGCCTTCACGGCTTCGCTGGAGGCGATCCGCGCGCAGCCCGACGTGCGTCTCTGGGGGGACCGGGTGCTCATCGTGCGGGCGCCCGACGGCGACGCGCGCGTCGTGGGCAGCGTGGTCTTCCACGGGCGTCCCGAGGACGGCATCGCGGAGATCGCCTACGGGGTGGAGGAGGCGTCGCAGGGACAGGGCTATGCGACCGAGGCGGTGGCCGCGAGCCTGGCGTGGGCGCTGATGCAGGAGGGCGTGGAGGCGGTGCAGGCGGCGACGTTCGCGTGGCACGTGCCGTCGCTCCGGGTCATCGGCAAGGTGGGGATGAGCCGCGTGGGCACGCGCGATCACGAGACGATGGGCGAGATGGTGGTCTTCGAGAGACGGCGCGATCCGTGATTCCCTGCCGCGCGCTGCTCTTCGACATGGATGGCCTGATGGTCGACTCCGAGCCGCTATGGTTCGAGGTGGAGCGCGAGTTCGCGCGCGCGCGCGGCGGCGACTGGACCGAGGAGCTTGGGACCGCATGCATCGGTCAGGGATTGGCGAACACGCTGCGCGTGATGCACGAGTCGTTCGGTCTCCCGGTGGACGTCGAGCGCGACTCTTCGATGATCGTCGAGCTGTTCGTCGCGCGCGTGGCTGATCTGACTCTCAAGACGGGCTTCGAGGCGCTGCTCGAGGACGCGCGTGCTCGGCGCGTTCCGCGGGCGCTGGCGTCGTCGTCGGCGAGGCGGCTCGTGGAGGCAACGCTGGCGCGCTTCGGTCTGGGCGAGCAGTTCGACGCAGTGGTGACCGGCGACTGCGTCGCGCACCCCAAGCCAGCGCCGGACATCTTCCTCGAGGCGGCGCGGCGGCTGGGAGTGCCGGCGCGGGAGTGCGTCGTGCTGGAGGACTCGCTGGCTGGCGTTCGCGCGGCGCGCGCTGCGGGGATGCGCGTCATCGCCGTACCCGAGGGGGGGCGCGCGCCGCCGGTCGAGATGACGGCTCAGGCCGACGCCGTCGTCAGCGATCTCCACGCAGCGCGCGCGCTCCTCTCGTTCTAGACGGACACGCCCCCGGCGCGATCGAGAGCAGCTCGCAACGCCGCAGGGTCGACGCGAAGCTTGAAGGCCTTGCGGCCGCCGATCAGCACGACGGGGACCTCCTCGCCGTAGAGACGGACGAGTTCGGGCTCGGAGTCGACGTCGATGACCGTGAGCTCGAGAGGGCGCTCGACGCTCACCTGATCCAGCAAGTCTTTCACCACGTCGCAGAGGTGACAGTGGACCCGCGTGTACAGCGTGACTGCCGCTTTCATTGGAGGCGCCGTGCTCAATACGTGACGTACACACCAGTCGAGTCCGCGCAGACCGGCAGGCTTGCCAGGTTCTTCTTCGCGGGCCCCTTGGTCACCGCCCCGGTGAAGGAGAACGTCGCGCCATGGCACGGGCAATAGAGCTCCGTGCCGGATCGGACCGAGACGGGGCAACACGAGTGCGTGCACGACGCCGAGAGCGCGACGTACTGTCCGGCCCCGGTCTCGATGACGATGATGGAATCACCTCCGCAGACCGGATCGGAGTAACCGCTCTGGTTGACCGTCACGCTCCCTCCGGACTGCTGGAGCTGCGGGTACTTCGCGAACGTCAGGGTGAGCACATTGCCGGTCGTCGGACAGGTCCCGCCCCCGCTTCCGCTGCTGCTCCCGCTGCTGCTCCCGCTGCTGCTCCCGCTGCTGCTCCCGCTGCTGCTTCCGCTGCTGCTTCCGCTGCTGCTCCCGCTGCTGCTTCCGCTGCTGCTTCCGCTGCTGCCTCCGCTTCCGCCACTGCTTCCGCTGCTGCCTCCGCCACCCGCATCGTCGTCCGTGTTTCCGAGCACGGGGGCCACTCTTTCGCCCGTGCCGCCGTACGGGCCGCCGAGCGGGGTGTCATTCGAGCTGCAGGCCGTGTGGGCCGTGGCGGCAGCCCCGAGAAGGAGAAGTCTCCGCCGGCCAAGCACCGTTCGCTCTACGGACATCGAGTAAAACCAGCCTTCCGTCAACCCGGCTTTGCGCCGTGGTTGTTCGATCCGGCCCGCAGTGACGAGGAGTTTGCCCTGCCAATGGCGCCCCGTCCACCCCATCCTCCGGTCCTCGACGGGTCCTCTACTCCCCAGGGCCCCAGGGGTGAACGTTTGAGCCTCCGTGGTTGGGTTGGCAGGCGCGCTCGAATCGAGCGGACGCGAGGATGAGCGTCCTTCACGCGCCGCGCACGCGCTCCGTCGTTCCAGACGCCTCGGCGCCGCGACTTGTCACGCAAGTGTTGCACTCATGGACGACGGTCGCCTCAGGACCTCGATACACATCCATGGCGAAGGAGGAGAAGCGATGGCACTCGTCGAGCTTCCCAATTTCGCGGCAGGGATCGCCTCGGTGCGCGTCGAGGATGTCGAGACCGTCCGGCGAGACATCCCCTCGAAGCTGGCCGCCTTGCGCCCGTTGCTCGGCGGGGGGCGTCTGGGGTCGGCCCGCACCCTGGTGCGCGACGTCCACACGCTCTTCCAGCTGCTGCTCGACCGGTCGTTCCCGGTGCCGTGGCGCACCACGGCGGCCATCGTGTTCGGCCTGGGGTACTTCCTCATGTCGGTCGACCTCATCCCCGACGTCATTCCGGTGGTGGGCTTCCTCGACGACGCGCTGGTCGTGGCCGAGATCGTCTACCTGCTGTCGGGCGACCTGCAGCGCTTCCGCGCCCATCGAGCCGAGCGCGCCCGTGCGGCCTGACGTCTACTCCACCAGCCGCAGCCCCGGCGGCAGCGTGTCGCCGAAGAAGGCCGCCCGCTCGCTCTCCTCGACCGGCACGATCTCCCTTACGGCGCGCACCCAAGCCTCCTCGGCGCCCATCGCCACGAGGCGCTTCTCCACCTCGCTGCGCACGCGCTCATTCACGTCCCGCGCGCGATCGCCGGTACGCCGGGCAATCTGCACCGCCGCGTGCGCTGCCTTGGGCACGAGATCCCACTTCTCGCGGAGCAGGTGGTCGAGCCATCGCTCGACGACGTGGGGAGATACGACGTGGTGCACGCTCGCGTACGCAGGGACGCGCGCCCCGAGCCGACCGATGGCCGCCCAGAGACGGGGGTCGCGGTCGGTCCAGGTTCGCTCGAGCACCCAGCCACCGAGCTGAGAACGGCGCGCGGGCGCGACCCGTTCGAGCGACGACGCCATGTCGAGCGCGTCGTCGAGCGACAGGGCGGCCTTCTTGGGCTTCTTCAGGCCGGCGTCCGAGGTCGCCAGCCACGGATCGGCGAAGTCGCGCAGGTGCGTCTGCGTCCCCTCGTCGAGACCCCCGGCGGCGCGGCGCCACGTGATCCAGAATTGCTGCCAGCCCCGCGCTTCGCCCGGGAACGCGAGGCGCTCGTCGAAGAGGGGAGGCAAGAGGGCGACCCGCTGGACGTCGAGAGGGTCGCCGAAGCCCGGGCGGATGCACCACCCGGCGAGGAGCCAGAAGACGCGTTCGTGGTCGACCGAGCGCCGTCGCGCACGGGCATCGGGGAGGAGCGCGTCGAAGAGGGCCCGGTTGATCTCCGTGGTCCACTGCGCTCGCTCGCCGAGGACACGCTCCAGCTCGCGGAGGAGATCTTTCGCCTCGCGACCGCCCGCGTCGCCTCGGGGCTTTCCGAAGGCGCGGTCCAGCAGCTCGCGCGCGCCCTCCATGCGGCGCGGTGCCTGCGACGGAGACGGAGCGCGGCTCGGAGCGACCGAAGGAGCGTCACCACGGAGCTGGAAAGCGAGGCGATGTCGTCGTGACGGGGCGTCGGTCTCCACGCAGGCGAGATCCAGCGTCCCGACGGACGTGAGCTCGCCTTCGAGGGCGACGTGCACCTCCGTGCCGCGGGCGCCGTCGAGGGTCGTCGCCAGCGGGGGCAGGCGTGCGTAGTGCTCGTCGTCCACGTCGACCACGTCACCGGCGCGGGCGCTGCCCTCGTCGCTGGCGAGCACGTCGAAGCGAACAGGTCGACCCACGGCCAGCGCGAAGGTGCGACCGCTGGCCGCGTGGGGGATGCCCTCTTCGGCGCCGCGCGGGACGATGCACACCGCGCGGGCTCGTCCCTCCTCCTGCGCCAAGCTGACATAGTAGCCGCGCGAGGAGCCCCCACCGATGCGTACCCCCGTGCCTCGTCGGGCGAGGGCATAGGCGACCGCACCGCGCGCCACGGCGAGGTCCGGGTCCGCGTCCGGCAGGCGCGTCACGGCCTCCCCTCCACGCCACCCCGCGAGCGCTTCGACGACACGCTCGGCGATGCGTTCCGCGCGGAACACGCCCCCGTTGAGGAGGACAGCGTTGGGCGACGAGCCGGCCGGGAGGTGACGGGCGAGGAACGCGGCGACGTGCCGGGTGATGGCGACGTCACGCTCGTAGGGGAGACCGAAGGCCACGAGGGCACCGCGCGCTCGCTGCGGACGCGCCTCGGCCGACACCATAGGCAGGAATGCCTCCAGGACCACGCGCTCCACTTCGGCCTGCGTCACGCGCGTCGTGCGGGTCGAGCCCACGAGCGCCGCTCCGGCGCCCACCACCGTGACCGGCGCATCCTCCGGGGGCTCGGCCCCGAGCAGAGTCTCCTTCGCCGCACGGCACGCCGCCACGAGCTGCGCGAAGCGGGCGGGATCGAGCTTCGCGTCCGCCACGAGTCGCGGCTCGACGAGATGCGCGAGGGCCAGATCCATGTTGTCCCCCCCGAGCAGCAGGTGCGGCCCCACGGCGACGCGCTCCGCGCGGTCGATGCCCGACACGCGCACGAGGGACAGATCGGTGGTCCCGCCGCCGACGTCGACGACGAGGACGAGCGCCTCGCTTCCCGTGGCGCCGAGGAGCGCAGTGAGGCCCGCCCGCCCTGCCCGCGCCATCCAGTCGTAGAACGCAGCCTGCGGCTCCTCGAGGAGCTTGGGCGACAGGCCCGCCCGCTGCGCCGCCTGGAGCGTCAGCTCACGCGCGACCTCGTCGAACGACGCCGGCACCGTGAGCACGACATCTTGCTCGGCCAGAAGGGCGTCAGGGTGCCCCGCGTCCCACGCGTGCCGCACGTGCGCGAGGAGCCGGGCCGCCGCGTCGACCGGCGAGAGCCGAGCCGCGTCGTCGTCGCTGCCCCAGGGCAGGATGGGCGCGGCGCGATCGACTCCCGTGTGCACGAGCCAGCTCTTGCTGGAAGCGACGAGACGTCCTGCCACCTCTCCACCGCGAAGGCGGGCGTATTCGCCGAGCGCCCACGGGGCGTCGCCGAAGGGGTCCTCGACGCCCTCTCCATCGAGCGGCGCGTAGAGCATCGACGGGAAGAGCGGCCGCGACTCCACCTCGCTCCGGGTGACGAGCTGGGGGACCTCCAGCACCTGCGCGGTCGCCGCTGCACCGCCTTCGAGCGAGGCCCACGCGACGACGGTGTTCGTCGTTCCCAGATCGATCCCGACAGCGACGCGAGCGACCATCGCGCCGTTCACTCCCCGCCGCGCACGCTCAGCTCGACTCGCCATCGCTCGTCGGCCTTCAGCGGGTGCAGCGGCTCCGCCTCGAGCAACAGCGTCCCCACCTCGGTCGCGTGTGACCGCAGATGCACCGGGACGACGTCGCCCGCGCGCCGACCCTCCGCGGGCAGCGTGACCTCGATGGGCGGCAGCTCCGCGAGCTCGTCGCCGTTCCAGTCTTCCAGCACCGTCCCGGCGCGATCGTCGCGCCGTACGCTCGAGCCGAAGAAGCGAAAGCGCACGGGCTCCCCCACGACGACGCCCAGCTCCTGCGGGAGGGAGGCTTCGGTCCCTTCTTCCATGCCGAACGGTGCGACGCACATCGCGCTCACCGGCGGCTCCACGCCGGGCACGGCCGGCACCGCGCTCTCGATCCCCACGTAGTACGCCCGCGCCGTCCCTCCCCGGATGCGCAGCCCTTTGCCTCGACGGACGAGCGCATAAGCGCAGGCCCCCCGTGCGACGGCCAGATCGAGATCCGCTCCACCGAGGACACGCACCGGAGGTGCGCCGTCGCCCTTCAACCAGGCATCGAGCGTCTCCACCAGCCGCCCCCGGAGCGGGTTGGCCTTCATCACGCCTCCGTTGAAGAGGACGGCGGTGGGGTGGAGGAGCTTCGGTGCGCGCTTCTGCGCCGCGACGCCGAGGGCCCCCGCCTGACGGGTGAGAAACGACGCGAGGTGGCGCGTGATCGCCGGATCGGAGGCGTACGGCAGTCCGAGCTGGGTGAGTCCTCCGCGCGCGCGCGACGTCGGGCGTGCGTCGGCAGGGACGACGGGAAAGAAGCCGTCGACCAGGGTGCGCGTCACCTCGTCGCGCGTCAGCTCCGTGCGGAGCGTCCCTCCCAGAAGCGCCGAGCCGCGCGAGGCGATGGCGATGGGGAACGCCGCGAGCTTGGCGTCCGAGAGGAGCTTCTCCTTCGCCGTGCGGCACGCGTGCACGAGGCTCGCATGCTGCCATCGATCGACGGCCTGCCCGTCCCCCTCGAGCTTCTGACGAACGAGGTGGGCGAGGGCCAGATCCATGTTGTCGCCCCCGAGCAGGATGTGGTCCCCCACGGCGACGCGGACGAGCTCCAGCGAGCCGTCCTTGTCCACCGCGTGGATGGCCGAGAAGTCCGTCGTCCCGCCGCCGACGTCGATGACGAGGATGACGTCACCGGGGTGCACCTCCTTGCGCCACGCGTCACCCATCGCCAGCACCCACGCGTAGAGCGCGGCCTGGGGCTCCTCGAGGAGCGTCAGCTTCTCGATGCCGGCCGCGAGCGCCGCCTCGACGGTGAGCTCCCGCGCCGACGCGTCGAACGACGCCGGCACCGTCACCACCACCTCTTGCTTCGCCAGCGCCGCGTCGCCCCCGCCGTAGCGCGCGTCGAACGCCTCCGACAGATGCTCCAGGTAGCGCCACGACGTCTCGACTGGCGAGATCTTCTCGACGTCGTCCGGCGCGCCGAGCGGCAGGATCCCCGCCCGGCGATCCACGCTCGGATGCGACAGCCAGCTCTTGGCGCTCGCGATCACCCGCGCCGGCGCGTCGACCCCTCGCGCACGCGCGTGCTCGCCCACGACGAAGCGTCGCTCCGCATCCCAGGGCAGCGCCTGGACCCCTTCGCTCTCGTGCGCGAAGTAGAGGAACGACGGCAACAGGGGCCGCGCCTCGACTTGCCCCTGTGCGACGAGCTGCGGGACGTCCATGACCTCCGGCGTCCCCTCTCCTTCGAGCGGCGCAACGGCCAGCGCGCAGTGAGTCGTGCCCAGATCGATGCCTACGGCGAAGCGTGTCATCCCAGCTCGACCTCCGACGGCGCGAGGATGTGCGCGTCGTGCCCGCCGATGAGGGTCGGCAGCGTGAGCTTTTTCGCACGCCAGCCGCGGTGACGCAGCACCCCCGCATACGGAGGCTCACCCTTCACGTCCCCGATCAGCTTCACCGTGTCCGCATCGAAGCCGGCCTCGAGCCTCACCTTGGCGCCCTCTGCCTCCGCGCGCACGGGCTCGATGTCGGCATGAGCGCGCAGGGCCTTGCGGCAACCCTCGTGCACGACGCGTGCGGCGACCCCGACGTCAGCGTCGGGGAAGGAGGTGATGTCCTGCTGGAGGAAGTCGACCAGGCGGCCCTCGCGCTGCAGAAGCGAGAGGAGCTGGAGCGCGGATGTGATGTCGGTGGCTAGGGATGGAGCCCGGGCGGGCTTGGAGGCAGGCGGCGCGGGAGGGAGCGCAGGGGCATCGCGGACGGTCCAGACGCGAGCGGCAAAGCGACCGTCGAAGAGGACGCGGAAGGAGCAGAGCCACGCAAACCAGAGCCGCGTGAGAAAGGAGAGGTCCGGGTCGGTCGTCACGCGCGGAGCCTATGCTAGCCTCCCGCCGATGTCCTCGGTCGGGATCGCCCACGGAGTCTTCCTGGCGGCGGTCGTCGCGTCCCTGGCCTGCTCTTCGGCACCACGGCGCCCGGATGGACAGGTGGGTCTGCTACCCGTCGGCGCCGAAGCGCCCGACGTGGAAGCGATCGATGTCACGGGAACCGCGACGCGCCTGTCGTCTCTTCGCGGCGAGCCCGTCGTCGTCTACTTCTATCCAGCCGACGGCACGCCGGGCTGCACCAAGGAGGCGTGTGCCTTCCGTGACGCCTGGGAGAAGCTGAAGAGCGCGCACGTCGGAGTCATCGGCGTGTCGTCGCAGTCGCGCGAGAGTCACCTCTCCTTCGAGAAGGACAAGCACCTGCCCTTCCCGCTGGTCGCCGACGAGAGCGGCACGGTGCAGCGCGCGTACGGCGTGCCCAAGGGGCTCTTCGGGTACTCGCGCGTCAGCTTCCTCGTCGACGCCGCCGGCAAGATTGCCAAGGTGTGGCCCGACGTCGATCCCGGCGTGCACGCGGACGAAGTGCTCGCGGCGGCCAGCGCGCTGGCGACTCCGCCCGCGGCGAAGTAGCGCGCTCAGACCCCCAGGTCCATCCCCTGCGCTCTCAGGCGCGCGCGCGCCGCCGACGCACGCTGGCACGGGCCGAGGCCGAGGAAGGCGAAGACGAGCGCAGCGACGGATACGACCGGCGCGAGCAGCGCGTAGAGCGAGAAGAGCAGGTGGCTGATGGCGATGACCAGCCAGGCGGCGCTCACCAGCGACAGGAAGAAGCACCCTCCGATGGCCGCGAACGCGGCCCACGCGCGGGCACGAAAGACCATCACCCCGAGGACGAGGTGCGGCAGAGCGGCTCCGAGGAGGAGGTACGGCGCCAGCGCGATCGGTCCGCGCATGGTGAACATGAGCGTCTGCACTCCCGTCAGTCCGACGACGGCGCCCGCGAGCGCGATCACACCGCCGGACACGCGAACGAGGACCGGGGGCACGGACGCAGCGACGTCGTCCTCCACCCCTGTCGATACCGTCCCGGGCGCGGCGTAAGGATTCATGTGCTACTCGACCTCGCAGGCTACATCGAATGCCCATCGTCATCGCGGTTCTGCTCGGCATCGTCGAGGGGCTCACCGAGTTTCTTCCGGTGTCGTCGACGGGCCACCTGGTCCTCGTCGGGCACTGGCTGGGTCTCCGCGATGACGATCCGGCGACCTCGTCCTTCGAGATCGTGGTCCAGCTGGGGGCCATCCTCGCCGTCGTCGCGCACTATCGCGTCCTTCTCTCGCAGCGGGTGCGCGGGCTCTTCACGGGGGACGCGGCGTCGCGCCGCCTTCTCGTCGCGCTCGTCGTCGCGTTCGCGCCGACCGCCGTCGCGGGTCTCCTCCTGCGCAAGACCATCAAGGCGCACCTCTTCGGCACGCTGCCCGTCGCCGCCGCGCTCGTCGTCGGAGGCGTCGTGATGATCACCGTCGAGAGGATGCGCGCGCGCCGGCACCTGACGGGGGTGGACGGGCTCGAGCACGTGACGCCGGGGCGCGCGCTGGCGATCGGGCTCGGGCAGTGCCTGTCGATGTGGCCGGGCGCCTCGCGGTCGATGTGCACCATCGTGGCCGGTCAGCTCACGGGGCTGTCGACCGGCACCGCGGCGGAGTTCTCGTTCCTGCTTGCGTTGCCCACCCTCGGCGCCGCGACGCTGTACGAGGGCTTCAAGGCGCGCCACGTGCTGGCATCCGACGGCGGATTGGCCAGCCTCGCGGTGGGGATGGTGGTCTCGTTCTTCGTGGCGTGGGCCGTCATCGCCACCTTCCTCAAGTACCTTCGCTCGCGAGGGCTCGAGCCGTTCGGCTGGTATCGCGTCGTGCTGGGCCTCGTCGTGCTCTGGATCCTCGAGCGATGAAGACGGCCCTCGTCGGTCTCGTGTCGCTCGTGATCGCGTGCGGCAGCGCCGCCGGCAACGTGCCGGCGGCGACCGTCACGGCGCCGGTGGTGGCTCCGGTGTCCGCGGCGCTGACCGTCGATGGGCTCCTCGGGCGCACCTCCGAGGAGGGCTCGGTCATGCTGCGCCTGTCCGTTGCTCGCCAGCACCCGCTCGGTGGGCTCATCGTGCCGTTCGTTCTGGCGTGGCCCGGGTGGGGAGCGACCATCACGTCGCTCACGACCGACCCGCTGACCGATCTCGAATGGGTCGACGTCGTCGGACCGAAGGACCCTGCCCACGAGCGCATGCTCGTGCGCACGGCCGCGCCGGACGAGACCATCGATGCACGCCTCCAGGCCCGCAGCGACGGCTCGCTCCGCGTGGTCGAGAGAGGCCTGCCTCACCTCGTCGCCGCGCTTCCACCGGACGGCGCGCAGGCCATCCTGCAGTCGCTTCGTTCTTCGCGGCTGGCCGAGCCCGACAACGCCGACGACGCGGACGAGGTGCTCCACGTCGACTTCCCGAACCCCCACGGCGTGATGCTCTTCGTGCCCCAGAACGTGCGGCGCGCCGTGGTGCGTGCCGACTCGCGCCCGGGCGGCGCGGCCGAGGGCTTCGCCGATCTCACGTGCGACGACGAGGCGACCGCCACGCGCATGGCCGGCGAGCTGCGGGCGCGCGCCGAGTCGATGAACAATCTGATGGTACGCGTCCTGACGCGGGATCTCCTGGGCGGCATCGCGATCACGTCGGAGGGCCCCGTGGTGAAGCTCCGCCTCCCGGCGACGAAGGAGCAGCTGGAGAGCCTGGCGACGCTGGCCTCGGCGATGCTGCCGGACGGGGGCAAGCACTGAACCGGCCAGGGGGCGAACGGCTCGCGTGAGCCCTGGACTTCCGTTATGAGTGCTCCCATACAATCCGCACCCCAGATGAGGAGACCCGTGATGGACGAGAAGATGTCCCGCCGTATCGTGCTTCAGCAGAGCGCTGCCTTCGGTGCGTTCGTGGCCTTCGGCGTAGCGGCGTGCAACAAGCCCGCAGCGCTCACGTGCACCGATACCTCCGGCCTGTCACCGACGGACGTGCAGGTGCGGACCTCGCTCGCGTACGTGGACACGTCGGTCGAGGCAGGGAAGACGTGCGCGGGGTGCCAGCAGTTCATCCCCGCGCCGTCGGCGGGGGCATGCGGGACATGCAAGGTCGTGAAGGGACCGATCAACCCCGGCGGCAACTGCAAGTCGTTTGTGGCGAAGCCGGCGTAGAGGACGCACGCAGGGCCGGTGAGCAGGTTGGTCCGAACCCTGCACTCCCCTCCTCCCGTAGGCTCCTACCCCGCGGCGACGTCCCCTTCACCGCCCCCCCCAACGTCGCTCGGGGCTGGAGCCCACAATCGCTGAGGACCACGACCCGCACGCCCGCCCCGCAGTCCCGGGGGTCCGGCCCCCGCCACGCGGGATGCGACGACGACCCGGAGGGACACAGGATGCCGACCGCGGCGACCATCGACGGACCCGAGATCATCGGGCGCTACGCCCTTCACGGCGAGATTGCCTCGGGCGGGATGGCCGTCGTTCACTTCGGCCGGCTGCTCGGCCCAGTGGGCTTCTCGCGTCCCGTCGCCATCAAGCGCCTGCACCCCCAGCTGGCGCGCGAGCCCAACGTGCGCGCCATGTTCATCGACGAGGCGCGGCTCGCGTCGCGCATCCGCCATCCGAACGTCGTGCCGACGCTCGACGTCGTCGCCGACGGGGGCGATCTGCTCCTCGTGATGGAATACGTGCACGGCGAGTCCTTGCAGCAGCTCCTGCGGGCCGGCCGCAAGCGTGGCGAGCGGGTCCCCCTCCGCATCACGCTGGCCGTCATGACCGCCGTCCTCCACGGCCTCCACGCGGCGCACGAGGCGACCACCGAGACCGGGCAGCCCCTGAACGTCGTCCACCGCGATGTCAGCCCGCAGAACGTCATGGTGGGCGTCGACGGCGTGGCGCGCGTGCTCGACTTCGGCATCGCGCGCGCGACGGTGCGCCTCGAGAACACGCGCGAGGGGATCGTGAAGGGCAAGCTCGCCTACATGGCCCCGGAGCAGCTCGGCGGCGCCATCGTCGACCGGCGAGCCGACGTCTACGCCGCCACCGTCGTCCTCTGGGAGATGCTCACCGGCAAGCGGCTCTTCGTCCGCGAGGACGGGGGCGCGGTGATGATCGACAAGCTTCTCCGCGGGACCATCGAGTCACCCAGCGCGCACGCGGCGGGGACCCCGCGGCTGCTCGACGCCATCGTGCTGCACGGCCTCGCGCGCACGCCGGACCAGCGCTTCGCCACCGCGCGGGAGATGGCCCTCGCGCTGGAGCGGCTGGGTGAGCTTGCCCCGGCTTCCGAGATCGGAGCGTGGGTGGAGACGCTGGCCGCGCCGACGCTGACCGAGCGGGCCGTGCGCCTGAAGCAGCTGGAGATGACGTCGGCGACGTACCGCGTGGAGCCGCAGCCAGCGGCCGCTGACCGGGTGTTGCCGGGGCTATTCGACGAGGACGACGGGCAGGACGAGCCCGTGCTCGATCTGCTGTTCCCGATCGAAGAAGGCGTCATGAAGGTCGAGCCCCCATGGCTGGCGACGCTGGGCCCGACCCGGGTCATGAGCGCGCTGGCGCCGATGGCCACGCCGCAGGCCATCGTCGTGCCCGTCGCTCCGCCGGGACGGACCGCGCCGCGTGCTCTCGTGGTGTTCGCTGCGTATGCGCTGCTCGGTGCCGCCATCGTCCTCTTCGCGGGCGCCCTCCGCTGGACGCGCGCGGAGCGGCTGAGCGCCGCGACGGCAGCCACGTGCCCGATGGGGATGACGCGGATGCCGGCGAACGACGCGGCGGCCGTCGCGCCGTTCTGTCTCGACGTGGCCGCCGAACCCGCGGGCGTCGACTGCCGGGCCCATGGCAGGCGGTCACCGACCCAGGCCGAGCGGGACGTCGCAGAGCGGGTCGACCGGGCCTACGCGGCCGGCCTTCGTTGTGCTTCGTCCCTCTGAGTCTCAGGTCACGGCGTCGCCCGCGACGAGCTCGATGCGGGTGATCTCCGCTCCGGGGCCGACGCGCATTGGAGGACCCCAGTAGCCGGTGCCCGTGCTGACGTAGACCCACATGTTGCCGAGATGGTAGAGGCCCGCGATGAGCGGCTGATCGAGCCGCGCCACCCAGTTGAAGGGCACGAGCTGCCCACCGTGGACGTGCCCCGACAGCTGGAGATCCACGTCGCCTCGCCGCGCGTCGCTCAGTGCCTTCGGCTGATGGGCGAGCAAGACGACCGCGCGCGAGGGGTCCCGCCCTTCCAGCGCCCCGGCCACGTCCTGCCCGTGATGGGGGAGCATGCGCGCGCTGCTGGCGTCGTCGACCCCGGCGAGATCGAATATACCCCGCACGTCGACGCGCTCGTTCCGCAGCACGCGGATGCCCAGCGTCGTAAGGTGCGCGATCCACTCGTCGGCGCCCGAGTAGTACTCGTGGTTGCCGGTGACGAAGAACACGCCGTCCTTCGCGCGGAGACCTCGTAGCGGCTCGACCAGCTCCCGCAGCTCCGCCACCGAGCCGTCGACCAGATCCCCCGTGATGACGATCATGTCCGGCTCGAGCGCGTTGGTCTCGCGCACCACACCCTCGACGAAGCTTCGGCCGATGGTCGGCCCCACGTGGACGTCGGTGATTTGCACGATGCTGTAGCCCGACGCGCTCTTCGGGAGCTTCGCCAGCGGCACCCGGATACGCCGCACCTCGAACCCGCGCGCCACGTTCGCCAGACCCCCGAGGCCGATGAGCCCGGACGCGGCCCCTACGCTCACCGCGATCATCCGCGACAAGAAGAGCCGCCGCTGCGGGTCCGACGGCAGCGCGCCGAGGAGCGCCGCGATCCCCCTGCCCACGTCGCCGAGGACGGTGAGCAGGAACAGGTACAGCAGGAAGCCCATCCAGATGTACGCGACCCACGACACCGGACTGTTGAAGGCCCGCGGCGTCCCCCGCATCGCGAGGAACGCGACGGGGATCAGCGCCGCGAGCACCACCAACGCAATCGTCAGCGCACTCCCCCAGGGCGCCGGCCACGCCGCATCGCGAACGAGCCTCGCCCACAGGTAGCGATGCACGAGCCACGTCAGCAGCGACAGCACCACCCCCGCGATGACCAGCCGGGATGCGCTCACCTCCCTATGATGCACCAGCACGACCCGCGTCGCGCCGTCCTATCTTGCCCTCCCCCCTCTCCCTTGGCGTCCTGGCGCCCTGGCGGCCCTCCCTCTCCTCCTCAGATATCGAAGTAGAGGTAGAACTCGTACGGCGTCGGCCGCATGCGGATCGGGTTCAGCTCCTTGTTCCGCTTGAACTCGAGCCACTCGTGGAGCGCGTCCTTCGTGAACACGTCCCCACGCAGCAAGAACTCGTGGTCGCGCTCCAGCGTGGTGAGCGCCTCGTCGAGGCTGCCCGGCATCTGCGGCACGTCCTTCAGCTCCTCCGGGGACAGGGCGTAGATGTCCTTGTCCATCGGGTCGCCGGGGTTGATCTTGTTCTGGATGCCGTCGAGACCCGCCATGAGCATCGCGCTGAACGCTAGGTACGGGTTGCAGCTCGGGTCCGGAAAGCGCACCTCGATGCGGCGCGTCTTCGGGTTCGGGCCCGTGATGGGGATGCGCACGCTCGCCGAGCGATTGCGACTCGAGTAGGCCAGGTTCACCGGCGCCTCGAAGCCCGGCACGAGACGCCGGTACGAGTTGGTCGTCGGGTTCGTCAGCGCCGCGATCGACTTCGCGTGCTTGATGATGCCGCCGATGTAGTGGAGCGCCATGTCCGACAGGCCCGCGTAGCCGTCACCGCCGAAGAGGGGTTTGCCCTCTTTCCACAGCGACTGGTGCACGTGCATCCCGCTGCCGTTGTCACCGAAGAGCGGCTTGGGCATGAAGGTCGCCGCCTTGCCGTGCTTGCGGGCGACGTTCTTCACCACGTACTTGAACCACATGAGCTGGTCGGCGCAGGGACCGAGGCGATTGAACTTCATCCCGATTTCGCACTGACCGCCCGACGCCACCTCGTGGTGACCGACCTCGACCTCGATGCCGGTCTCCATCAGCGTCGTCATGATGGCCATGCGCACCTCGGCCAGCGTGTCCGTCGGCGGGACGGGGAAGTACCCCTCCTTGTGACGCGTCTTGTAGCCGAGGTTCGGGAACTCCTCGCGGCCGCTGTTCCAGGCGCCCTCGTTGC
>Ga0182030_10001082_pt1 | contig 54840 bp, 56 predicted proteins | sample 812S3MmetaG_FD_121299 | JGI IMG/M metagenome (GOLD analysis project Ga0182030, IMG submission 121299) | Permafrost microbial communities from Stordalen Mire, Sweden - 812S3M metaG (Illumina Assembly) | ecosystem: Environmental > Terrestrial > Soil > Wetlands > Permafrost | place: Sweden...
CTGGGCCCGACAGAAAATCAAACACTTGCTGTTCCGCGCACTTGACTGTACTTAGGGGTTCATCTCTAACTCCATTCCACGTAAATAAGGTGGCCAATGTGCTATCGGTGATTTCCAAAATAGGGCAACGCTGTGACGGAGTAAATTTGGTCACGCGAGATGTCCTTCCCGCTATCGAGACGGCAACCAGGTTTGGCGTTCACGCCAGTGGTTCCATCGGTAGGTGGCGTGGTGAATGAACCAGCGCCATCTAACGTCTCGCCACTGAGCCCTTGACACATCATTGGCAACTCCCTAGCATTCGGACGTTCTCACGATTCAGGAGGAATCCGTGAAGCGTATAAGTGTCGTTCCTGTGCTATTCATCGCCACTTTGTTCCTGACGTCGTCGACTGCTGGCGCGATCAGTACAAAGGCGGCGGCCAAGCAGTACATGAGGGATGTGGCGACCGTCAACGTAGCACTCAAGACATTCGACTCGGAGATAAACGCTTGGAACAACTCCACCGTCGACATAGAAGGCGAACAGCAGGCAGCGTCAGTCCTTGACGCCCTAGGAAAACTCCGCGAGAATTTTCTGAATCAGACGTGGCCACAGTTCGTTAAGAGTGACGTACGGTTCATCTGCGCGGAGGACATATCTTCACTGGATGAGGATCTGAACCAGATTGACAACAACTCGTCACTCGGCAATGGCGCATTTCAATTTACGTTCCACGAAGATTCGAAGGTGACGCACTTGCACGCCTCCAATGTTCGCAGGGTTCTTGGTCTGCCCAGCAGTCGCGCTCTGTAGCAAGAGAGCTCGGCCGTCAAACTCTGGCCACCTGGCTGAACGGCACAGGTGCTCCGCCTGAAGGGCGGTATAGGTTCTTAGTTAAACAATCTCCAACGAATCAGCCTCCACGAGGAGAATCGGAAGGGCTTTGACTGCCAGTTCGAATTGGGGCATCGTTCCTGTGCTGCCCTTCAAATCTTTGTTATCGAAGCGATTAAGGGGTGGGTCGGCAAGTCACTAGCGAGAGCTGCGTTCCAACTTCTTGTCAGTCACTTAGCGATATACGGACGTCACGACCAATTCAGTTAATTTGTAAACGGCCCTATATTTCGTAGTCGGTCGATTCGATCAATCATTGGAGGGTGCGTGGTTGGCGGTATCGAGTAGGGAAAGTAGGCCCACTTCAATATCGACCGTCCGTAAATTTGGTCACGAATTTTTTGCGCGATTCCAGAGACGACCTGGAGACCCCGAATCAACGCTTCGGGGTCGCCAATGGCGTTGGCTCCCTCTAGATCTGCCCGCGTCTCTTGTTTGCGATACAAGAAACCGACTGGCACTGCCAGTATTCGAACGGCCGGAAATAGAAACGCAAAATAGAACGCAAATGGGAGCCAACCGCCGTGCTCAATGACACCAGCGAGCATGACTAGACCAGGAATTAAGAAAAGGAGCCGCGACATCAGCCGCGCCGCGGCGATATCGCCACTTCGGATATGTACGACTTCATGTGAAATAATGGCTCGCAGCGCAGCATCGTCAGTTAGCGCGAGCACGTCCGGCGTAATGATCAGCGTTGAGCGACCGTCTTGACGAAGCACGCCCACTGCGACCCAATATCGTTTGATGGAAACCCTAGGAAATTCACATCTTGCACCAACGCACAGTTCCATCAGAGGCGCAGTTACTCGCGACTGGGCATCATGATCGCTACGAACCGGACCATCCATCCTGAGCATCCGGAAATTCAGGATGCCTCCCTGAATCGCGAGTATCGCGCCAAGGATAAAAAGTACGCGAAAACGATCATCGACCGCGAAGATTATGCACATGACGAGTTGCGTGAAATAAATGGTGAGAGTGATCCTCATTCGCGTTGCGCGTTTGTCACTCCGGTCGACACCATCCGCAAGTTCGCTCTCGTAAATAATGCGTGGAGGATCAGGTAGCGCTGTCAATGGGACATTTTCGATTGTTCCATTCAAAACTAGGGCATCACGCCAAGGATCGAACTGTCCTGTTTCATGACCACACGTAGGACACGTCGCAGAGTCAGTTTGACGACCCTTGAATTCGCAGGACACTTCGGAACACGTTCTAGACACTGTCCCCCTTAGCCGTGGAAGCCAGATTAAACCTCACACTAGATTCGCGCGCGGGAAGCCCAATTTGGGTATTGGAAGTCGACGAGTGGGCGACCACACACCTCATTCCGGAAACTCTTTGGATAACGCTTTGGCACCACCACTTCCAGGTAGCTCACGACCAAACTCTCACATCCGTGGACCGCTTTTTGGGGTATAGGTCACACATGGCAGTCCCAACGGGATTCGAACCCGTGCCTCCACCTTGAGAGGGTGATGTCCTAGGCCACTAGACGATGGGACCATGAAGCGAGCAGAAGTCTTAACTCCAACTCAATTCGCTCGGGGGCAAGGACTCGAACCCTGAATAACTGGACCAGAACCAGTTGTGTTGCCAATTACACCACCCCCGAAGGGCTTGGCAATCTTAGCCAAGTGTGCTCGCTACCCGCCAGAGGGAAAATGGACTTTTGAGGTCGACGTCGTCCACGAACTGAGTGTGCCGTAACCAATGATTCGCCCCACCCCCACTGACGCGGTCTCTTTCAAATAGTAGAGCCACAACGAAAAGTGAATCGTCGGCGAGTTCGACACGGGCGAAGGTTGCGGTTTGAGACCTTGGGCCGACGAAATCGCCATCGCCCGATATTCGTGAAAAGGATCAGTCACCGTCAATACCGTGACGATGTGATGTTTCTCTAGCGCGGGCATGATCGTCAACACGTTCTGCCACGTATCGTTGCCTGCGCCGATGAGGATCCTCTTTTTTGGCACACCACGAGCTTCGAGGTACGTGGCCGACACGCCCGCTTCGGTGTAGTTGTCGCCCGGCTTGTTGCCTCCGGTGACGGCGATCCACGGCGCCCGACCATCTCGGTACAACGCGAGCGCGTGATCGAGGCGAACCGTGAGCTCCGGCGACGGCGTGCCGTTGTCTTCCGTGGTGCCGAACACGAGAATGGCCTGCGCATTCTCCTTTGAATGTTCGTGACCCGTCAACCAGATCTGCACGAAGGTCACCGCGAAGTAGAGCAACACGATGGTAAACAGCGCGCTGATGATGCGCATCACCAGTTTGAAGGGCCAGAAGATCACGTGATCGGTCTCGCGAGTGCGTCACGCAAAAGGACCAGTGTGCGATCACGTCCCAGTAGTTCGAGTGATTCAAAGAGCGGCGGTCCGACGAGTGAACCGGTGACGGCGCAGCGAATTGGAGCCTGCGCTTTACGCAGCGGCAGTTCCATCGACTCGCCCAATTCAATCGTCGCCTGGTGCAAGGCCGCGGCGTTCCAATCGAGACTGGCGAAGCACTCAATCGCGGCCACGAGCAGCGTGCGACCGAGTGGGTCGCCGCCAATGGCCTTTTCGAACGCCGCGTCGTCCATGTCGGGAGCATCGAGAAAGAAGAAGCCAATTATCGCCGGGACTTCTCCCAAGGTGGCCACGCGTTCTTGAATGAGCGGTGCCACCAACCTAAAGAGTGCCGGGTCAAACTGCTCTTCGCTCCAGAGCGGCTCGCGATCCGTGGGGCGCCACTGCGTCGTCCACGGACAGACCCACGGCGCGCAGGCGTCGACAAACTCCTCAGCACTAAGGTCGCGAATATATTCGCCGTTCATGTGGGTCATCTTCTTCACGTCAAAGAACGCCGGGGAGTGCGACACGTTCTCCAAACGGAACTCTTCAATCAGCGTCGAACGCGGCACCTTCTCCTGGTCGCCGTGGGGACTCCAGCCCATCAACGCGAGATAGTTGACGAATGTCGCGGACAGGTAGCCCTGATCACGGAAGGACTCAGTAGAAACCGGGTCCTTGCGCTTGGAGAGTTTCTTGCGTTGCTCATTGACCAGCAACGGCAGGTGAGCGTAAATGGGCACGGGTAACTGTGTGTCCGACACCTCGTTCAGTGCCTCCCACAGCATCATCTGCTTGGGCGTATTTGATAGATGATCTTCGCCGCGAATGACGTGGGTGATGCGGTCGTTGCGGTCGTCGGTCACGTTGGCCAAGTGGTAGAGCACAACACCTGACGACCTCGCCACGACGAAGTCATCGATGTTGGCGTTATTGAACTCCACTGCCCCGCGCACCGCGTCGTGCACGATGGTCTCTCCCTCGTCGATCGTGCGAAATCGCAACGCGGTGTGAGGACCGCGGAGCAATCCCCTATCTCTACAGAAGCCGTCGTAGCCCGGCGTCTTGTCGTTGCCCTTGCGCGCCGCGACATCTTCAACCGTGCAGTCGCAGTAGTAGAGATACCCACCGGCCATGAGTTGCTCGAGTGACACGGCGTGGGCCATCACGTTGTCACTCTGACGAAACGGTCCCTCATCAACGTTGAGACCGAGCCACGCTAAGGCGTCAAGAATCCCGCCAACCCATTCCTCGCGGTTTCGGTCGGCATCGGTGTCCTCAATACGCAAGATGAAGACGCCGTCTGGCTGTTGACGAGCGATGAGCCAGTTAAAGAGTCCGGTGCGCGCGGAACCCACGTGAAAAAATCCCGTCGGTGACGGGGCAAAGCGGACCCGTAGTCCGGACATGAACTACTCCTCGATTGAAATGGCGCCGTTGGGGCAGCCGGCCACGGCCTCGCGGAGTCGGGCGTCAAACTCAGGACCGGGATTCTCGTTCAGGACGTACATGAAGCCGTCGTCACGAACTTCAAAGATCTCCGGAGCGATACTCATGCACACGGCGTTACTGGTGCACAGGTCGTAATCCACGCTGATTTTCATGACTACTCCTTGACGTTTCTTGCCCCCATGGTACTTGGACGCCAATGGGAGCTTCGTTGACGCAGAAAGGAGCGTTCAGGAGCTTTTGTACACTACGAAGAAAACCTAAAGGATGGCCATGCAAAAACGCACGATTGGCTCGCTCGAAGTCTCCGTCGTTGGAGTTGGTTGCAATAACTTCGGCGTTCGCTCCGACGCCGCTACATCGAGCACGATCGTGAACAGCGCGCTCGACGCGGGCATCAACTTCTTTGACACCGCCGACATCTATGGCGACACCAAGTCCGAGGTCATCTTGGGCGAGGCCCTGGGCGCTCGCCGCCGTGACGTCGTGGTCGCGACGAAATTCGGCATGCCAATCGATGACGACCACTTCGGAGCGGCGCCCGAGTACGTGCGTCAGGCCTGCGAAGATTCACTCAAGCGACTCGGGTCCGACTACATCGATCTCTACCAACTGCACGCCCCCGACGACAAGGTGCCCATTGCCGACACCCTGGGGGCGTTGCGCGAACTGGTGGACGCGGGCAAGGTTCGCGAGATCGGCTGCTCTAATCTGACGCCACCCCAACTGCGTGAGGCCCAGACCGCCGCGGGTCACGGCCCGGCCTTCGTCTCGGTCCAAAACCAATTCTCATTGCTCGCGCGAGACCCGGAACGAGACGGGGTGCTTGACGTCTGCAGCGAACTCGGACTCGGATTCCTTCCCTACTACCCACTCGCCAACGGACTACTGACCGGGAAGGTTCGCCCTGGTCAGCCAATCCCGGAGGGATCGCGTCTCGCCAAGATGCCACCGGAGCGAAGTGCGCACTGGCTGGGCAGTCCGCTGCGGGAGAAGGTGGACGCGCTCGTCCAGTACGCCGAGCAGATCGACGTGCCGTTGCTCAGCTTGGCCTTTTCGTGGTTGCTCAGTCACGCTCAAGTGAGTTCGGTCATCGCCGGCGCATCGAGCGCGACGCAGGTAACCGCCAACGCCGCCGCACCAATCGAGCTCACCGACGAGCAGCTGGCCGCGCTTGATCGATTGACGTCCTAGCGCGACACCGAGTCGACCTACAGAGCCGTGACTACGAGGCCTTCACGGTGGCGACCACCTTGGTGAGCGTGTCCTTGGCATCGCCAAAGACCAAAAGGGTCTTGGGGTTATAGAGCAGTTCGTTCTCGATGCCGGCAAACCCCGGGCGCATCGAACGCTTTAGGAAGATCACGTTCTCCGCCAGGTCGGCGCGAATGATGGGCATGCCGTAGATGGGCGACGTCTTGTCGTCCATGGCGGCGGGGTTGACGGTGTCGTTCGCGCCCACCACCAGCGCCACGTCGGCGGTCTGGAGCTCGGAGTTCGCTTCGTCCATTTCCTTGAGCTGCTCGTAGGGCACGTTGGCTTCGGCGAGCAACACGTTCATGTGCCCGGGCATGCGTCCCGCCACGGGGTGGATCGCGTAGAAGACCTCGATGCCCTTGCCCTCAAGTACCTCGGCCAATTCACGCAGCACATGCTGGCCCTGGGCAACGGCCAAACCGTAACCGGGGATGATGACCACACGACTGGAGTAGGAGAGCAGCACCGCAATGTCCTCGGGCGTGCCCGAACGCACGGAGCGGCCGTCTTCACGGGTCGTCGCGCCGCTCGCGGTGATGTTCGAGCCGAACGCGCTGAAGAGCACGTTCGAAAGGCTGCGTCCCATCGCGGCGCTCATCAAGCGGGTGAGCAAGATACCCGAGGCACCCACGAGTGTTCCCGCGACGATCAACAAGTTCGATCCGAGCGTGAAACCCGAGGCCGCCACGGCCAGACCGGTGAACGCGTTGAGCAGCGAGATGAGTACGGGCACGTCGGCGCCACCGATCGGCAGCACGAAGGCGATGCCCAGGACAAAGGCGAGGGCGAGCAAGATCCATAGCAGTGGCGTGGAGCCGTTGACGAGGATCGTGACGATCAACACCAGCGCCCCGGCGCCGACGACGCCGTTGATGATCTGCTGGCCGGGGTAGGTGACCGGTCGTCCCGTCATCAACTCCTGGAGTTTGGCGAAGGCAATGGCCGACCCCGAGAACGACACGGTGCCAATGAGCACACCGAGCAGCACTTCAAGGGTCACGTAGGTGGCCGGGTGCGTGGACTTAATGTGCACGAATTCGGTGATCGAGACCAACGCCGCCGCTCCGCCGCCGACGCCGTTGAAAATGGCCACCAACTGCGGCATCGCGGTCATCTTCACGAAGCGGGCCACCGGCACGGCGACGATGGCACCGATAAAGATGCCGAGCAGGATTAACCACACGTGGTGCAGCGCATGACCGTCAACGTATTTAAAGAACGTCGCCACGACCGCCAGCAACATCCCGGAGGCGGCCACCATATTGCCGCGCCGGGCGTGCTTGGGACTGCCCAATCCTTTCAGCGCAACCAGGAACGTCGTCGCCGAGATGAGATAGATGAGGTCAATCAGTGTTTCGCGACTCACTCAGCCACCTCGTCGGACTTGGGCTTGGGCGCCCGTGGCTTGGCCTTGAACATCTCGAGCATGCGGTCGGTGACCACAAAGCCACCAACCACGTTGAGGGTCCCGAGGATGACCGCGAGAAAACCGAGCACCATTTCGAGATTCGTGTTCGCGGCGCCGAGGATGAGTATGGAGCCCACCAGAATGACGCCGTGGATGGCGTTCGAACCACTCATGAGCGGCGTGTGCAGGATGCTCGGCACCTTGGCGATTATTTCGGTGCCCACGAAGATGGTAAGCACCAGCACGGTCGCGTACTGCAACAGGACGTTACCCATCAGGCGTTCTCCTTGACTTCGGGGGTGATCGCAACGTGGGCCACGCCCAGCGCCTCCGCGGTCGGTGCGTGATTCACTTCGCCGTTACGCGCCACGGTCACGCCAATGACCACTTCATCGTTCCAGTCGGGGGTCAGTTCGCCCTTGGCACCGAAGAGAGCAAAGAGTTTCAAGACGTTGTTGGCGTACATGAAGCTCGCCGAGGCGCCCATCTGCGCGGGCGGATTGGCCAGTCCCACAATTCGCACTCCCTGGTGCTCAACGACCTCGCCAACCTTGGTCAGTTCGCAGTTCCCGCCGCCGTCGGCCGCCATGTCAATGACCAGCGAACCCTCGCTCATCGCCTCGACCATCGCGACAGTCAGAAGAATGGGTGACTTTCGGCCCGGCACCGCGGCGGTCGTGATGACGACGTCCGCGTTGGCGACCTCACTGAGCAGTGCCGCCTGCTGTTGCTGGGTCTCTTCGGGCGTCAGCGCACGGGCGTATCCCCCGGCCGCGTCAGCGGTGACGCCGAGCTTGACGAACACGGCGCCGGCCGACTCGGCCTCTTCCTTGGCGGCCGAACGTACGTCGTAGGCGCGCACCTTGGCGCCGAGCCGCTTGGACGTCGCGATGGCCTGCAAACCAGCGACCCCCACTCCCATTACCAGCACCTTGGCCGGGCGAATGGTCCCGGCCGCCGTAGTGAGCAACGGATAGAAACGGTCGAAATTGGACGCGCCCGCCAGCGCGGCTCGATAACCCGAGACGGTGGACTGCGAAGAGAGTGCGTCCATGTACTGGGCACGCGAAATTCTCGGCAGCAGGTCGAAGGACAGGATGGTGATGCGACGATCGTTGAGCGCTTTTACGACGTCCGTGGCGAGCAGCGGCGACAGGAACGATAGGTGCAGCGAACCTTCGGGTAGTTGCTGGGCCTCTTCAACGCTCGGAGGGTTGACGCGCAGATTGACGTCGCCCGAAGGCGCATCTTCAATGGTGGCCCCGGCGGCCACAAACACCTCGTCGCTGAAGTGGGCCCGCTCGCCAGCACCACGCTGGACAACCACGGCCCAGCCATCGGCCACGAATGACTTGACGGCATCTGGAGTGAGCGCGACCCGTGTCTCTCCCGCGCGCGACTCTCGATAGAGAGCAATTTTTTGCATCACACCGTTCTAGCAGCCAAAAATAGGGTCTTTAGTCAGATGCCGTGTTCGCGGGGGCGCAGAAAGTTCAAAATCTCCCTCGAAACTTCGTGGGGAGCTTCCAGCGGCGTCCAGTGTCCGAACCCCTCCAGGCGAACGTAGGTGAAGCCGTTGTCGCAGTAATCCTCGGACCGTATCATTTGTTGCTCGGTCAGGCCGACGTCGCCACTGCTCCAGATCCCCAACACGGGCACGGCAATCGAAGGCAGTACTGGAGGGTCGACCACGAAGGCGTCCATTGCCACGTTGGCCCGATACCAGCGCAGGTGCGCGGACATTTGGCCGTCGCGCTCGAGTTCTTCAATGATGTCCGCCGCTCGCGGATGACCCGTCCAACGACGGATGAGCTCGTAGTCATTCTTTCGCAGGAAGGCTTCGCCAAGTCCGTCCTGGATAAAGACCATGATGTACCAGCTCTTCCTCTGCTGAGCGACGCCGGCGCCGTAAAAGGCCGTCGGGTGGCCCACGGACAAAGCAATGAGGTTCTCCACCTGCTCAGGCAGATACGCCGTCGCCGCCCACGCCAACGCCGCTCCCCAATCGTGGCCAATGAGTGTGACCCGTTCAACGCCCAGGGACTTGATAATGCAGTGAACGTCACTGACGAGATGACGCATCCGGTAACTCGACGTCTCGTCTGGTTTCGAACTGAGTCCGCAACCGCGCAGGTCAGCCGCCGCCACCCGGTATCCGCCCGCCACGAGATCGGGAACCATTTCACTCCACAGGGCCCCGGTATCAGGCCAGCCGTGCAACAAGAGCAGCGTTGGACCTTCGCCGTCCACCCGCACGCGCAGATCGATCTCACCGTTGTGCGCCGCGATGTCTTCCACGGTCGCGACCGTACACCCGCTAGAACTGGCCCGTGGAACTGCATTGCTCGACCGTCACGACACCGGTGGGCGTGTGGGGAGTTGAGGGCGACGACAACGCGGTGACGCGCATCTATTTACCTCACAAGAAGTCTCAGGCAACAAAGGGGCATGCCCCGCACGCCGTCACCATTGCGTGCGAGCAACTTCGCGAATATTTTGACGGCGAGCGCACGAGATTCAGTGTCGCGCTGTCACCGGTGCGCGCGACGGCGTTCCAGCACGATGTCTGGGCGGCACTCAGCACTATTCCCTTCGGTGAGGTGCGCACGTACGCCGACATCGCCGCGGCGATAAATCGTCCCCGCGCGACGCGCGCGGTCGGCAACGCCAATCACGTCAATCCCTGGCCGGTCATCGTGCCCTGTCATCGCGTGGTCGCTAAGACCGGTCTGGGCGGCTACGGCGGCGGTGATGAGGTCAAGCGCTTTCTCCTCGATCTCGAGGGCGTGCACTACCCGTAGTTCCGCGACCGTCGCCACGTGTCAGTTCGCGCGATTATCGAAAGGGTTCCGCGCGGTGGAGGACGTCTCATCCGGACCTGCCAAGGGCGTGTCCCTGGAGGATCTGTCGAAGCGACGAACCAGTCGAATCTTTCTGATGGGCACGCCCTTGACTTCAGGAACGACAAACATCGAATCCGCTAATTCCTTGACGGCACGCCACGTGATCCAAAAGAGGAACGCCGCCGACGGAATTTCAATAGCGACGGCGAAGACCAGACTCTCCACGAAACCGCCATGACGCGCAGTCGTCACGTCGAACCACGCGTCGACCAACAGCAACGTCCCCGCCACCGCGGCGAAGAGGATGAGCAACGCCCGTCCGCGCCACGCGGCCCACGCGGCGAGCAGCAACATGACGATCTGCGCGACGTCCAGGCCGACCCAGGCGAGGTCCCAGTGGTTAGCGACGTAGTGGCGTGGCAGTCGCCAGCCGATATAAATCGTCCACGCCGTCTCGAGCAATGCCGCACTCGCGAGAAGAGTGAGCAGCGGATCGCGTGGCAGATGCTGGCGAAGTGGAAGGGCCACTAACAACTACTCCGCGACGGCGACCGGGCTACTCAACGCGTCAAACATGGCGAGCGCTCCGTCGCACAGATCCCGGCGCTCCTGGTCACTGAGCACCGAGAAGCACTCGGCCATCATCGCGTTCGTGCGTTCTTCGGCCTGCACTTTCAACGTGCGGTGCTCTTCGGTTACGGCCGGCACGTCCTCGTCCCTATATCCATGCATCCTGAACCCGTCGGGACTCTGCAGGTAGCAGGCCTCCAAGGGAGAGAGTCCCACCGACTGAACGGCCACGATGTGCACGCCCCCGCGCAACTCGCGCATCAGTATGGCCCCGAGGTAGGCCGCGTGCACCGCGCTCTCAGGCACGGGATACTGGCGATAGCCGTCAACGAGCAGGTGCTGGCCGACGGCAAGCGAGTTGATCACCTTGTGCGCCGCCGTCGCGTATCGGGCGAGCAGTTCAACGGGGATGGCCCCGAAGGTTCGGTCGGCGAACTCGTAGGCCGCCTGCACATGAGCGCTGGCCGTCTCAACCGGATCGGCCTTTTCTCGTGCGTCGTCCCAGAAAAAATCGTAGGCACCGGGATCGAAGAACGTGAACGCCCGTTCAACGGTCGTGCGATCAACGTCGCCGAGCACCCCACCCCGTCCGAGGCCGTAGAACTGAAAACGATGAAGTCCGCGTTCCCTGGCCCGCTCGTTGGTGCCCGGGTCAAAGTAAAAGCTCAGACCCACTACCTGAATCGGATCCGCGGTGATCTGTGAAAGTTCCAGAGTGTCCATGAAAATGACTCTATGTCGCCGAGCACTGCAGCGAAACAGCCGGGAACTACGCGCCCACGACGTCGGTAGGGATCCGCAGTTCAATCAACGTGCCGCGCTCAACCAAAACAAACCGCGCGGTACCGCCATGTCTCGTGACGATCTCGGTGACGATCGAGAGTCCAAGTCCAGTGCCGCCCGACGTGCGACTCCGCGCAGGGTCCGAGCGCACGAAACGCTCAAAGAGCCGAGCGCTCTGACTGACGTCAACTCCAACCCCGTCATCACCCACCGTCACCACGGCGAACGTTCCGTCATAGGCGGAGGAGAATCGCAGCTCCCGGGTGGCGTAGCGCACCGCATTGTCCACGACATTGCGAATCATTCGCTTCAGCATCGCCGGATCACCCAGGACCCGCGTGGGTTGCACCGCTGCGGTGTCGACGTTGAGTTCACTCATGGACCGCACTCGCTGGGACTCTTCGAACAACAGATCATCCAGATCAACATCGACCTGCTCGACTTCAATCTGATTTTCGTCGTGACGGGCCAACCAGAAGAGTCCGTCAATGATGACGTCCAGTCGACGGCCCTCACGCATGATCGTGTCGGAGACCTCCGACCAGTCGGTGTTCGACTGGTCATTGACCGCGCGCTCCACGGTTGCCAGCAGGGTCGTGAGCGGACTGCGAAGTTCGTGACTCGCGTTCGAGACGAACTCCTGTTGGAACTTCGACGAGGACTCCAACCGGTCCAGCATGGCGTTGAGGGTACGAGCCATACGGGCAATCTCGTCGTCGCCCCCGGTCATGGGAACACGCTGGGAGAGATCTTCCGCGGCGATGACGGCCACGCGTCGACGGATCGCTTCAATCGGTGCCAGCGCCAACCCCAAACCCAACCAAATGAGTCCGCCGGAAATTAGGAGCAGCAACGGGAATGAGGTGGTCACGCTGGTCATCAGCACCGCGTTGCTGTGGTCGATCGACCCGCCATACACAAAGCCGTAAACAATGCCCGGGCCCCGCGTCGTCGTAATGGGCTGCACCTGGCCCTGGTCAATCTGGGACAGCGTGCTCGCAGTTGCGCTGTCCCTCACCAACTTGAGCTTCAGTCCGTGCGGCGCCGAGAGGTCGGTTGTGGAATGGGCCAGTACGGGATCGTTGGCAATGGCCGAACTGGCAGCCCACACCTTCGTGCCTTCAATATTGGTCACCTGCAGGACCACGTCACCCTGCATGGGCAGGACCACCTCGCGGTTCTTGGGCATTGTTGCGGTCGCCAATTGATCCTGTGTCACCGCCATCTGGCCCTCAATCTGATTTGTCGCGCCCGTTAACAAGGATCGATGCACTAGATGAACCAGGGCGAACCCCGTGAACGCCAGCACTACGGCAATGGCGAGCACGAAGAAGAGCGTCAGTCGCGCTCTAATCGAGAGTCGACGGCGGATGTCCATCAGCCCTCACGGGCGCTGTAACCAACCCCACGAACCGTGTGAATTATCGAGGGGGCGTCGGTCAGGTCAATCTTTCGACGCAGGTAACCCACGTAGACCTCAACGATGTTGGGATCGCCGTCAAAGCCGCTACCCCAGACCGCGTTGAGAATCTCGCTCTTGGCCAGTGACTCGCCGGCATTGCTCATCAGATATTCGAGCAGCGCGAACTCTCTCGGGGTCAGTGTCACGAAGACCCCGCTCGAGACAACGTTACGATGTAGCGGGTCAAGCGAGACCGGGCCCACCACCAAGTGTTGAGGCTGGCCCAGCGCTTGGCGCCGCAAGAGCGCATGGATCCGGGCAATGAGGATGGAGCGTTCGAACGGCTTGTGCAAGAAGTCGTCTGCTCCGACTTCCAGTCCTTCAACCTCATCGAGTTCGCCGTCTTTCGCGGTCAGCATCAACAACGGTGTCTGCACACCGGCATTACGCAGATCGAGACAGACACTGAAGCCGTTGCGCTTGGGCAGCATCACGTCGAGCACGATGACGTCGTAATTGCCCGTTCGTGCCGCCTCGTAGCCGGACTGGCCGTCGTGGCGTTGCTCGACGAAGAAGCCCTCATCACTGAGCAGATCCGCGATGGCTCGTGCGAGGTCGTGGTCATCTTCGATGACTAGAACCCGTCGTTTGTCGTCACTCATTTGAGATAAAGGTTTCCGTCCGGCTCTTCAACCACGTCCAACTTTAAGAGACCCCGAGGGGCCGGTCCACTGATGACGGCACCGGTGCTCACGAGGAACTCCGAGCCGTGACAGGGGCAGACCAACAATTTGGCCGACGGCGAGTATCCCACGGTGCAACCCATGTGGGGACAGACCGCGTCGTAACCCAAGAACTTACTGGCGCCCTCATTAAAGATGATGCCCGGGTCACCAGACGTCGGAATGGTGAACGTCGCCGCCTCGTTCGCGGGTACCCCAGTCGCCGGTCCGAGCAGCGTGCCAGAATACGTCGCGCCACCGGATGTGGTGGGCGTCGTGGTACCGCCCGATGGCAGTTGCTTCGATGCTGGTTTGGGCAACGTCGCGTTGCCAATCAACCTGCCCGTGGCGGCGACGGCTGAGCCAACGATGACTGCCGCCATCGCTACCGACGCCGCCGTCGCGCCGCCGACGATCAGGCTGCGGCGGTCCATCGACCTGATGGCGACCGGGGTTGCTTTCGGGGCGCGGCTGCCGAGCAGTACGGGACAGACGGCCGCGTCGCAGGCCAGGTGCTTCCTCGCCGCACAGGTCTGGTCGTCGAAGTTACCGCAGATTCGCTGGAGCTGGGCGAAAGGGATGGCGACATATTCACTTCGATCAGTGCCGCTCTTCTCCGCCACGTAGTTGGTCACCCAGGCGTCGATTGAAAAACGCGATGGACTGCCCGAGAGGACGAACGGCAACCAGGCAAAAACAAAGACGATGTCCGCGCCCGTGTAATAGGGCGACGAGTGGTAGCTGACCGCCAGAAAAAGACTGAGCGACAGGAGGACTCCGCCGACCGCAGCGACGCGCGTCCACAGTCCCAACAGCACGCCCACGCCAATCGCGACCTCGGCCCCGGCGATTGTCAGACCGATGGGCGTGGAGAAGTTGACGAGGTGAGCGAGCAGCGCGTGTAGGGGACTCGTGCGGATCGATCCCAGCAATTGGGCGTGAATGCCGCTGGGGCTCTTTGAGTTGAAGAACGTTGGATTCGCCAATTTTTGCAATCCGGCGAAAAGAAACGTAACCCCGAGGAAGATTCGCAGCGGCAGCAACGCCCATTCCGACAGAACCCAGGCCCGCGCGGGTGCGCCCAACGGCAACCGGCGCTCGTTTGAACGGGTGCGACGATCGCGCAGGGCTTGGGACACGACCCCATTCTGCCAGAGCCACGCCAATAACAGTTTGCGGTTCGACTCCCGGGGTTTTTCAACAACAATGGTGAGATGGCATTCGCGACCATACTTTCGTTTCTTCTCGAGAAACTTCATCACTTCGCGGCGACACCCGTGTACCTGCTCGTCGCGGCGCTCGTCTTCAGTGAAACCGCACTGTTCCTCGGTTTCATTTTCCCGGGCGAAACCGCGGTCATCGTCGCGGGTGTCGTCGCCAGTCAAGGTCGCGTGAACATCGGCGTGCTCTGCATCATCGTCGTGGTCGCGGCGATATCGGGTGAGTGCGTGGGCTACGCCATCGGTGCGCGTTACGGCGAGCGACTTTTTTCGCTGCCCCTGATTCGCAAACGAAAAGCCGCTCTGGAAGCGGCGCTCACGGCGTTAGGTCAGCGTGGCGCGATGTACGTGTTCGTCGGTCGCTTCACGGCCTTCTTTCGCGCAGTGATGCCCGCGCTGGCCGGCATGAGCAAGATGACCTACCGTCGCTTTTTCGTCGCGAACGTTCTCAGTGCCATGCTCTGGGGTGTTGGCTACTGTCTGCTCGGCTACTTCGCCGGCGGCGCGCTGAACCAGATCGAAAACTCTGCCAGTTGGGTCGGCATTGCCATACTCGTCTTGATGCTCGTGTTCATCGGGGCGCTCTACTTGCGCAAGCGACGCCGCGACGCCGCTCAACGTTCGCGGTGATGCGGAACTAACGCAACACGTGTAAGAGTTGCGCCGATTTTGTTGGGGACCACCCATTCTCGCCACGCTCAAGTAAACCCGGCGGCCCGGCACTCGGTCCGCGTCCATGCACCAAGGTGCGCACGTAGATCTCTTCACTATCTGCGGCCGCAACTCGCGCGGCGACGCACTCATCGCTCGTGAGATCAAGCGATATTGTCGCGGTCGGGCCGACCATCTTGGGACCCACCGCAGCGTCAGCGCGCAGTTGCCGCAGGATCTCGTCTATCTGAATGCGCGCACTCGCCGCGTCATCACTGGCCCCGCGGCGCCAGGGTGGCGCGGTTTCGTTGAGGTAACCGTTGGTGACGAGGTCATCGGGATTCGCAAAGAACACGACTCGATCAATTGCGTCGCCCAGGTACGTAACCACCCGACGAGCGTGCTCGAGTGCGTAGGGAACGACCCACGGCAACAGCCACGCCTCCTGTCCCAACCAGGACGGCCACGCGGCGTCAACCAAGGCGGCCGACACGCACAGCCCGAGGCCTTGCGCGTATCGCGCGACCTGCGCGTACCGCTCGAGCGCAACAGGGTCCACGACTCCGCGGCGCGGCTCGATTCGGGCCCACTCCATCGTGATGCGCACGCCATCGAGGCCGAGTGTTGGCGCCCACGCAATGACCTGCTCGTAGTCGCGCCAGAGTCCTAGCGCGTCGCCCGGCCCCTCGTGGCGCCCGAACGCGATGCTTGGCACCCAACACGTACTCGGCTCGTGGGCGCGGTCGAAGCCTCCCTCGACGGCGTAGCCCTCCACAGTGGCGAGTAGTCGAGGTTGGTCGGACACCAGTCCAGTTTCGCAGGTCCCGTGCGTCGTTCCGCTAGCGTCACGTCCGGTGCCCTACGGGGCCGTTTAGAGGAGTCCTCATGGCCGATGAAATATTGCGCGAACGACGTGGACACGTTGAACTGCTGACCATTAATCGTCCCGACGCACGCAACGCCATCAATCACGCGACCGCGGTCGCACTTTCAGACGCGCTCGACGCCTGCGAAGCCGATGACGATATCTGGGTCGTGGTCCTCACTGGCTCCGGCGACAAGGCGTTCTCGGCCGGCATGGACCTGAAAGCCTTTGCCGCGGGAGAGCTGCCCATCACCGACAAGGGCTTCGGCGGACTGACGAAGCGCGACTTTCCCAAGCCCCTGATTGCCGCAGCCAACGGGTCGGCCTTCGCCGGAGGTTTCGAGTTACTCATCAGTTGCGACATGGTCGTCGCGGCCGACCACGCGAAATTCGGAATTCCCGAAGCGTCACGCGGACTCGTTGCCGGCGCCGGCGGACTCATCCGTCTGCCCAAGCGAGTGCCGCTCGCGATTGCCTACGAGATGGCACTCAGCGCCGAGCCTATCGACGCGCAGCGCGCCTACGAACTCGGCCTGGTGAATCACGTTGTTCCGGGCGATCAGGTGCTTGATGCCGCCATCGCGCTCGCCGAGCGCATCGCCAAGAACGCTCCCCTGGCCGTGCGCACGTCCAAGCGCGTCATGCGCCAGGCGCTCGAACTCACTGAAGAGCAGTCCTGGCCCGTCAGTGACGAAGAGTTCGGAAAGATCGTGCGAAGCGACGATGCCCACGAGGGTGCGGTGGCGTTTGCCGAGAAGCGCGAGCCGAATTGGCAGGCTAAGTAGACAGTTCCCCGCTTCATGGCTAGTGCAGGTGGTACACCACGGCCGAGGTCACCGCTGCGGCGAGCACCACCACCGGAAACGGCGCTTTTGCGAACAGCGCGGCGAGCGCCACACCGAGCCCGGCTAAACGATGGTCAATGACCACGTGCGTCTTGGTCACCACGCCCTCGGCGATCACCAACGCGCTTAAGAGCGCAATCGGAATCAGCGCATTGATCCGTTGCAGTCGGGCGTTGGCGAACCAGCGCCCGGGCACGTAGTGGCCAAAGAGTTTTATGGCGAGACACAGCGCACTCGTGGCGAGCACCACGGTCCAGAGCGTCGCGGTGCTCATCGTGCTCGCCATCCCATCACTACGGCCACCAGCGCCGTCGCGATGATTGGTAGGCCGGCCGGTAACCACGGCGTGACCAACATCGCAAAGACCATCGACGTCGCTGCCACCACCCGCAAGAATGTGTTCTCGAGGCGCGGCCAGAGAAGCCCCAGAAAGACCGCCGGCACCGCGCCGTCAAGTCCCCATGACGCGGGATTACCGAGGGCTTTGGCCCCGAGCGCGCCCAGCAGGGTGAATGCGTTCCAAAAAACGAAGACACCTATGCCCGTCACCCAGAATCCGACACGCATGGCGGCAATGCCGTGCGGCTTCTGGGACAGAGCGACTCCGGTCGACTCGTCAATGGTGATGTGCGACGCAATAATCCTTCGCACGCCGCGCGCCTCCAAGATCGGTGCCATCTGAATTCCGTAGAGTGCGTTGCGTGTACCCAACATCGCCGCGGTAGCGATCGCGGTGACGGCCCCGCCTCCGGCCGCAACTACACCAATGGCGGCAAACTGGCTGGCTCCAGTGAATGTGAAGAGGGAGAAGATGCACGTCTGCAGCACGGAAAATCCGGCCGCGACACTGGCCGCGCCAAAGGCCACGCCGTAGGCGCCGACGGTCACTGCCACGCTGAGGGCGTCACGGACTGTATTGCGGGGCAGTGGCGCCATGGAGCAATTCTTGTCCAACGGCGCCATTCGGTGCTTTTTGCCCCGACTGGCAATTATCGCTGCCCCGACTACTGTGTCGGTAAGGACGTCAAAGGAGAAACCGTGTTTTTAAGCGAGATTATGGGTCCCGACTTTCTCATTGTGGTGATCGTGATCGTCGTGTTGATCTTTGGTGGCGCGGCTATTCCCAAGCTGGCCCGAAACCTGGGTCAGGCCAAGAACGAGTTCGAAAAGGGAATGAAGGCGGGCAAGACCGACGATTCGAGTACCAAGGCAACTGACGTCGCCGACCCCAACAAGCCTGACACCGACAAATAACCCACGCGAGACTCCAGAAGCGCCCGCGCCACTGGGTTACTCACGTTGTGCGATGTCCTGACTGGCCGACAACAACGATTGTTATTGGCCCGTTCATACCATGAAATGACTTATGGCCCCACATTTGAGTATGGTCGTGAAGTGGAATTGCCCGCCCTGCCCCCCCAGGGTTCGACGGATCGTGCACGCCGGTGGCGTCGTATTCGTCGTGCCTTAGTCCTGCCCGTAGCCGCAGTCGCCCTGTCGGGCTGCACCCTGCCGAACTTCGGTGCCAGCAAGGGCGCCACGACCAGTTCGCGGTCGGTGTACCACCTCTGGCAGGGCTTCTCGGTCGCGGCCATCATCGTCGGTGGCTTCACGTTGCTGTTGATCATTTGGGCCGTTTTTCGTTACGGGCGCAAGAGCGAAAGTATTCCCAAGCAGTCTCAGTATCACCTGCCGCTGGAATGGCTCTACACCGTGGTGCCAATCCTCATCGTCTTTGGGCTCTTTGCCGCCACGCTCATCGTGGAGAACAAGGAAACCAGCAATCCCAAGACGAACGTGACGATTGACGTACTGGCATTCCAGTGGGGCTGGAAGTTCACGTACCCTGGTTCTAATGCCCTCGTCTACGGTCAGACCACCCAGTCACCCGAGATGGTGATGCCGGTGAATACCAACGTCCACATCGACTTGAGGTCATCGGACGTGATCCACGGCTTCTACGTGCACGCCTTTAACTTCTCGCGCTACGCGCTGCCCGGAGTGCTCAACCAGTTCACCATTCGTGCGGTCAATACCGGCACCTTCTTTGGCCAGTGCACCCAACTGTGCGGTCTCTACCACTCGCTCATGTGGTTTCGCGTAAAAGTAGTAACCCCCGCCCAATACCAGGCGTGGCTCGCGAGCTACAACAACCCAACGGCGGCGAGTGCGGCCAAGGCGGCCGGCACCGCGACCAAGCAGCAGATCTCCTCGATAGTGCCCTCGAAGCGAACCACCAGCAAAGGTGACAACTAATGACTGACGTACTGCCACGCCCAGTCGTGCACGAAGAACACGACCACGAGGTGGTCCACGAAGAGCACCACGCACGCACCGGCATCCTCAACTGGATGACCAGCACCGACCACAAGGTCATTGGCATGTCCTATACGGTCACGTCAGTCATCATGATGGTCATCGGTGGCGCGTTTGCCGAAATCATCCGCGCGCAGCTCTCCAGTCCCAACGGCACGCTGGTGTCACTCGCCCAGTACAACGAGCTGTTCACCATGCACGGATCGGTCATGATCTACCTTTTCGCCGGTCCATTCGCTTTCGGGGGACTCGCCAACATCATCGTGCCATTGCAAATTGGCGCGCCGGACATGGCCTTCCCGCGCCTGAACGCACTTTCGTATTGGCTCTACCTCTTCGGTTCGCTCACCATGCTGTCGGGTTTCTTTACCGCAGGAGGAGCCGCCAACTTCGGCTGGGTCGCCTACGCGCCACTATCGAACTCACTCAACACGCCCGGCTCCGGCGCCGACCTCTGGATCGGTGGCCTGTTACTCACGGGCTTCTCGGCCATATTCACTGGCGTCAATCTCTGCGCCACCATCTTCTATCTGCGCGCCCCGGGCATGACCATGTTCCGCATGCCGATCTTCACCTGGAACATGCTGGTGACCGCGATCTTGATCCTGCTGGCCTTCCCGGTACTGACCGCCGGACTCATCATGCTCTACTGCGACCGACACTTCGGCACGCATATCTTCTCGGTAGCGGGAGGTGGTGTGCCCGTGCTCTGGCAGCATATTTTCTGGTTCTGGGGCCATCCGGAGGTCTATATATTGGCCCTGCCGTTCTTCGGCATGGTCACCGAGATCATCGCTGTCTTCTCACGCAAGCCGGTCTTTGGCTACAAGGGCATGATCTTCGCGACCCTCAGCATCGCCGCCCTCTCGCTCGGTGTGTGGGCTCACCACATGTACACGACCGGCGTGGTGCTCCTACCCTTCTTCGCGATCATGAGCCTCATGATCGCCGTGCCCACCGGCATCAAGATGTTCAACTGGATCGGAACGATGTGGCGAGGGCAAATATGGTTCTCCACGGCCATGCTCATGGCCGTGGGGTTCTTAATCACGTTCCTCATTGGCGGCCTCACCGGTATCTTCCTCGCCAGTCCGCCGCTCGACTTCTTCACCCACGACACGTACTTCGTGGTGGCGCACTTCCACTCCATCGTGATGGCGTTGGTCCTGGGCGCCTTCGGTGGTCTCTATTACTGGGGCCCCAAGATCACTGGCTACATGCTCAATGAGACGTACGGGAAGATTCAATTCTGGTTCCTCTTCATTGGCACCCAGGTCTTCACGATTCCGGGCTACATCTTGGGCCTCGACGGCATGCCACGGCGTGTCGCCATCTATCCTCACGACCCGCAGTGGCAGACCTTGAACCAGATCAGCACCCTAGGTGCAATCCTCATCGGCATCTCGACGATTGTCTTCGTGGTCAACGTCGCGGTGAGTTGGAAGAAGCACCCCGCCGGCGACAACCCGTGGGATGCGCACACGCTCGAGTGGTTCACGACGTCACCGCCGCCGCACCACAACTACTACCGTCTGCCCCAGATCCGCTCAGAGCGCCCAACGTGGGACTACAACCACCCCGATCACAAGACCGCGGGGCACGGCCACCATCCGCAACCGCAACCAGATGAAGTGACGGTCACATGAAGGTAGAAGCGAAGGTTCTGCTGGGACTCGGCGCCTTCTTTGGCGCGATGTTCATTGTCTACTGGCATTACAGCAATGAGGACGCGGGCGGGGTGATGATGTTCGGCGGCATGCTGCTCGGTTTCTTGCCCGGCGGCTACTACTACTGGTGGAGCCGGCGCATGAAGGCACGCCCCGAAGACAATCCGTACGCGACCCAGGCCCAGGGCGCGGGCGTGGTGGGTTCCTTTCCCGGCACCTCAATCTGGCCCTTCACACTCGGTGTGGGCTGTTTTTTCATGGTGCTCGCCCTCGTCTTTGGCATCTGGCTGGTCATACCGGCGATTGCGCTGGTCTTCTGGGCACTCGTCGGCGGCACGGCCGAGGGACGTCGCGGCGGCAAGGTCTAGATCCACGTGTCGTTGAAGTAAGGCCGTGGAAATACCCCGCATATTCGGGCCCATCACGTGAGCGTGGATGGCGCGTAATTCGCCGGTGCAACAGAGTTTGTTTGGGCATCAATCGGTACTGGACACCTCAGTGTGACTGTCTAGTATTGAAAAGGTTGTAATTCCTCGGGGGCGGACTTCAATCACGGATTCGACAAGTAAGGAGACGCCGTGGCAGTAGTGGAGAGCTCTACGAAGGTTGTGCTGGGTGGCGTGCGCGGCGGTCCCGAAACACCGACGTTGCGCCAAGACCGCTGGTGGATTCAGCCAGTCGCAACCATGTCCATCCTGGTGGCCTTCGTCATCTATTCGACCTGGGCCGCGTTTCAGAACAAGTACTACTTCGTCGGCGCCGACATGCACCGCAACCTCATCAGCCCCTTCTACTCGCCCTGTCTCACCGGTAGTTGCGTCAGTGGGGCCAAGGCCGGCATCGCGTGGAACTACTGGAACCTCTCGCCGGCGCTGCTCATCCTCATCTTCCCCCTGGGGTTTCGCCTGACCTGTTACTACTACCGGCGCAGCTACTACCGCGCCTTCTGGTGGTCCCCTCCCGCCTGCGCGGTCGCCGACGCGCACGCCTCGTATTCGGGCGAGACCAAATTCCCACTCGTCATGCAAAACATGCACCGCTACTTCTTCTACGCGCTGCTGGTCTTCAATAGCCTGCTGACGTGGGACGCAATCCAGTCCTTCTACCAGCCGGGACTAGGACTCGGCGTCACCGTTGGCACCATCGTGCTCACCATCAACGCGACCCTGCTCTGGTGCTACTCGCTCAGTTGTCACGCCTGCCGTCACGTCTGCGGTGGTGGGACGAGAAACTTCTCGGAGCACCCACTGCGCTACCGCTTCTGGAAGTTCCTCACGCCACTCAACGCCAAGCACATGAACTTCGCGTGGGCCTCGCTGGTCTTTGTTGCCTTCACTGACGTCTACGTGCGCCTCGTTGCCTCTGGGGCGCTCACCGACTACAAACTCTTCTAGATCGAAGGACTGCTGTGACAACCTCCCCGTACGAACACCACGACTACGACGTGCTCATCATCGGCGCCGGCGGCGCGGGACTGCGCGCCGCCATCGAAGCCGAGCAACGCGGACTCAAAGTCGGCATCATCACGAAGTCACTGCTCGGCAAGGCCCACACCGTCATGGCCGAGGGCGGCATTGCGGCCGCGATGGGCAACGTCTACTCCGAGGACAATTGGATGGTTCACTTCCGCGACACCATGCGCGGGGGCAAGATGCTCAACAACTACCGCATGGCCGAGTTGCACGCCAAGGAATCGCCAGACCGCGTGTGGGAACTCGAGCAGTGGGGCGCCCTGTTTGATCGCACCAAGGACGGCAAGATCCTCCAACGCGACTTCGGTGGTCACCGTTACGCCCGACTCGCCCACGTGGGCGACCGTACCGGACTTGAACTCATCCGCACGCTCCAGCAAAAGGTCGTCTCCATGGGCACGGACGTCTACATGGAGTGCAAGGTCTTACAACTGGTGCACGATGCGAGTGGTCGCGTCGCGGGTTGCGTCGCCTACTGGCGCCACAACGGCGAGTTCGTCACCTTTGGCGCCAAGGCGGTCATCATGGCGACCGGAGGTACCGGACGGTCCTGGAAATTCACGACCAACTCGTGGGAGGGCACCGGCGACGGTCACGCGATGTCGTTGTGGGCGGGCGCCAAGCTCATCGACATGGAGTGCATCCAGTTCCACCCCACCGGCATGGTCTGGCCGCTCAGCGTGCGCGGACTACTCGTCACCGAGGGTGTGCGCGGCGACGGTGGCGTGCTGCGCAACTCCGAAGGCAAACGGTTCATGTTCAACTACGTGCCGGACATGTTCCGCGCCGAGACTGCCGACACCGAAGAGGAGGCCGACAAGTGGTACGACGACCACTCCGCCGGTCGCCGTCCTCCAGAGTTGTTGCCGCGCGACGAGGTGGCCCGAGCGATCAACACCGAAGTGAAGGCCGGTCGCGGCACGCCCCACGGCGGGGTCCTGCTCGACATTGCTTCGCGACGCACGCCCGAGTTCATCCGGCGCCGTCTGCCCTCGATGTACCACCAGTTCATGGAGTTGGCGGGCGTGGACATCACGCGTGAAGCGATGGAGATTGGCCCGACCTGCCACTACATCATGGGCGGCGTCAAGGTCGAAGCGGACAGCGCCGCAACGGATGCGCCCGGTCTCTTCGCTGCCGGCGAGTGCGCGGGCGGCCTGCACGGTGCGAACCGCCTGGGCGGTAACTCACTGAGCGACCTCGTGGTCTTCGGGCGCCGCGCGGGCGCGGGCGCGGCCGAGTACATCGAGAGTGGCCAGGCGGCGACCGAACTCGACATGGCCGAAGTGGAGTACGCCGTCAAGGAGGCGCTCGACCCCTTCGACCGCGCCGACGGCGAGAGTCCCTACGACGTCCAACGCGACCTGCAAGAGATGATGCAAACCAACGTTGGCATCATTCGCACCGCCACCGAGATCGAGGACGCGATTGTCCAACTCGACACCTTCACCGAGCGGGTGAAGCATCTCTCGGTCAAGGGTGGTCGGGCCTACAACCCCGGCTGGAACCTGGCGACGGACCTGCCCGCGATGCTCACGGTGTGCAAGACCGTGGCCCTGGGCGCGATCAATCGCCAGGAGTCGCGAGGCGGTCACACGCGCGAAGACTTCCCCAAGACCGATCCACACTTCGGAACGTTCAATTTTGCGCACTCCAGTGACGGCGGCAAGTGGGACAGTCCCATCATCACGCACGAGTCACCGCTGTTGGAGATTCCCGATGAACTGAAGGCCCTGCTCGAGGAGGCGAAGTAATGACGGACGTTACGATGCGAATCTGGCGCGGCGACGCGAGCGGCGGCGAGTTCAAGGACTACACGATCGAGCCCAACGAGGGCGAGGTGGTGCTCGACATCATTCACCGCCTGCAGGCGACGCAAACTCCCGACCTCGCGTGTCGCTGGAACTGCAAGGCCGGCAAGTGCGGCTCGTGCTCGGCCGAAGTCAACGGTCGACCACGCCTCATGTGCATGACGCGCATGCAGGACCTGCCCGAGGGTCCGGTGACGGTCACGCCCATGAAGACGTTCCCCATCATCCGCGACCTGGTGACCGACGTGTCGTTCAACTTCATCATGGCGGCGAAAGTACCGGCCTTCCTGCCGCCGCCCATGCCCGAGGGCGGCTACCGGATGTTCCAAAAGGACGTCGAGCGCGGCCAAGAGTTCCGCAAGTGCATCGAGTGTTTCTTGTGCCAGGACGTCTGCCACGTCATTCGCGACCACGAAGAGAACAAGGAGCACTACGCGGGGCCGCGTTTCTTCATCCGCTACGCCGAACTCGAAATGCACCCGCTCGACACCAATGACCGCCGTGACCTGGTGCACGAAGAGATGGGTCTGGGCTACTGCAACATCACCAAGTGCTGCACCGAGGTGTGCCCCGAACACATCCACATCACCGACAACGCGATCATTCCTTTGAAAGAGCGCGTGGTCGACGCCGACTACGATCCCATTGCCTGGCTCGGTCGAAAGATTCGCCGCAAGCCCAAGAAGTCAGCGTCCGAAGCGGCCGTGCAGCCGGCGCCCTAATTCGTGGCTGAATTTCTCTCCGACGAGTGGCTGAACGATCTGAACGAAAACCTGCGCCGCGCTGATCCACTACCGCTCGACGCCAACTCACAATCGTTTCGTGTCGTGCTCGAATTCGTGGACGGCCCGGCGGCACTGCCACGCGCGATCACCTTCACGATGAGCGCCGACGGCGCTTCGTTGTGTGCGGGCGATCATTTCGCTGCCGACGCATCGGTGAGTCTCACCTACGCCGACGCGCTCGCGCTCACCAGCGGTCAATTCGACAGTGCGACCGCAGTGCGCGAAGGAAGGGTCAAGGTGCGTGGCGATATCAACGCCATTGTGCCACTGCTCAGTTGGCTTCAACTGGCCCATCCGCACGCCGAGGCGTAGAACGTCACCGTGGAACCGATTGCGCTCACCGAGAACGACCTCAACGAACCGGGCATCATCGAGGGCTACATGCTGCACGACGTGCAGGATCACGTGGCCCCGGTCGCCGTGCTCTGTTTCTTCAACGAACTGTTAGAGCAACTCGCCGAAGAAGGGTTGTTGACACCGGTCTATTCGCTGCGCAGCGAGATTGGACGCAATCCCGTGTACGAATACGTGAGTGAGTACGGCACCGTATCGGTTATCCATCCCGGCGTCGGTGCACCGCTCGCGGCGGGCATCACCGAAGAGATGGCCTCGATCGGCGTCACTACGTTCGTCGCGTGCGGCGGTGCCGGAGCCCTCGTGGACGCGCTGGCGCTGGGTCAGGTCATGGTGGTGTCGTCGGCCCTGCGCGACGAGGGAACGAGCTTTCACTACGCGCCGCCCAGTCGGATCATCGAGGCCGACCAGCTCGGTGTGCGGGTACTCTCCACGACGCTTCGAGAAATGGAGCGGCCCTTTTTTGTCGGTCGTACGTGGACGACGGACGCCTTCATGAGAGAGACTCGTGGACGCACGCAGCGCCGCATTGACGAAGGTTGCGCGATGGTCGACATGGAGTCCTCCGCCTTCATTGCGGTCGCCAAGTATCGTCACGTTCGATTCGCGCAATTGCTCTATGCCGGGGACTCACTGGCGGGAGAATCGTGGGACTACCGAAATTGGGACAGCGCTCGCGACGTGCGAGAGCAACTCTTCTTCGCGGCAGCTCGGGCCGCACTCGCCCTGCACCAGGCCTAGAGCCATTTCGCCGGCCGACACGCGCCACGACCGACCGGAGACGTCGAGATTCAACGTCGCTCTGGACCGACTTTCAAGTCCCGCAATGACATCTCGCCATGGTCAAGGACAAATGGAGTTGAAATGGCGCGCTCGATTGACGCTTCGCATTGACAATGTTCGCTCGCTGAACCCTATGGTGGAAAAATGTCGGCACTAGAAGTCGAGTTCTACAATTTGCTCACTACCTCTGCGTCTCGGTGGACGACGCTGCTCATCGAGGGTCGAACGTGGGCCAACTTCGACATTCAAACTTTCGTGTGGCACACCACAATTGAACGCTTGAGGGCGAACGGCGCCCGCATCGCCACGTTCCAAAGGGCTGACGCCGACGAGACCGAAACCCCCGAAATTGAAGCAGCAGTTGCACGAGTGGAGCGAGCGGAGACGTGGAGTCTGTGGGTGACGCCAGAGAGGCGCCGTGCGAAGTATCAAGTGGGAGAGGAACTCGTTGACGTGGTCATGGAGGGATCGACCTTTTGGAGCAATGGACACGGCCGGTCCATCACGAACGGTGGCAACAAGAACCACGGGCACGGACAGGGAGATGGTCAAAACTTGATACGGACGCCAGAATATGCCGGACTACTGCAGGTCGTGGAACTCTCAGAAGGGACGCAGATTGGGCGACAGACTATTGACGCCAAGGTACTAATTCTCGACAGTGAAGATCCTGATCTCGGTCCAGTTCTGCACGGTCTTACGATTGGAGATGCCGACTTCCTCGAGCTACGCGTTGATCGCGAACGGGGCGTCATACTGAGTGGCTCATCGTGGTTTCAAGGAGTCATCTACAGAGTTCTGGAAATGACCAACGTCGAATTTGATCCGTGTTTCGCCAACACTGCATTCAGTATCGAGCCCGAATTCGGCACCGAATGGACGTTGACGTAAGGATCCATCGCTTTTTGCGGGATCATCGACGACACGCAACGCTGCCCTTGACGATTTGGATTTCGGTCTATCTTCGTAGACCGGCCCGCAGAATCATCGACAGGAAAGACCAACTTTCGTCAGGTCGCCGACGTACCGGCACACGCGAACCCTCAAGCAGTGAACGGGCCGCACGACACCTCGAAATTGACCTTGGACGTCTTTCCGAAGCTCACCACCACGTTGTAATCCTTTGATCCCCACCACGTAGTCGAGAGTGTGTAGCGCCCGACCGGCACGTCAAAGTGGTACCACGTGGTTCCAGGATCGGCCGAGACGTTGTACGTTTCAAACGTCTTGGCGTCCTTCGTCAAAAGGACAATCAGCGGCCCTTGTGATGAGTCATACATCTTCGCCGTGCACGGTCGTACGTCGCCGACAATAAGACCGTAACCGTGTGCTCGTGGGTGCTGTGTTGATGGATGTCTGTTGGAAAGTCCGAACGCGCAGAGTGTCAACGCTGACAGAACAAGGGCCAGAAAAACTTTTATGCTGCGCTTCACGCAGTCATACTATGACTGACTCGCAGCCTTATGGTCGCGCAGAATACTTGTCAGTCGTGCGCCATCCGACGACGCGCGCACAATGTTCGTTCACCTGGTGCCAGATGAAATAGGCGGTGAGAAGCGCCGGGTCTTCTAGATCAAAGAGAGTTTCGCCACGTCGTCACGCTCGCCCAGGAGTTCATCGGTGGTGATCTTGATTTTCTCCTTGGCAAACTCATCGAGCGTGAATCCCGATTTCACTTTCCACGAACCGTTGCCATCAGCCTGAACGGGGAAACCGAACGTAAGTCCCGCGGGGATGTCATAGGTCTCGCCATCGGAACTCACCGCCACCGATACGCAGTCGTCGTCGGGCGTCGGCGTGGTGAGGCTCACGACGGTATCGATGGCAGCGTTCGCCGCCGAGGCCGCAGAACTCGCCCCCCGGGCTTCAAGTACGGCTGCGCCGCGCTTCTGCACCGTCGAAAGGAATTCGCCCTGTAGCCACGCGTCATCGTTGACGGCGCTCACGACGCTTTGTCCGTCGACCGTCGCGTTGGAGAAGTCGGGGAACTGCGTTGACGAATGGTTGCCCCAAATCGCGAGGTTCTTCACACCGGCGACACCGGTGCCCACCTTCTTGGCAATCTGCGACTCAGCACGATTCTGGTCGAGTCGTGTCATGGCGAACCAGCGATCCGCGGGAATCTCGGGAGCGTTCGAGCGCGCAATCAAGCAGTTGGTATTGCAAGGATTACCCACCACCAAGATGCGCACGTCGCTGGCCGCGTTCGCGGCAATCGCCTGACCCTGGGGCTTAAAGATGCCACCATTGACGCTGAGGAGGTCACTGCGCTCCATACCGGCCTTACGCGGCACGGAACCGACGAGCAGCGCCCAGGACGTATTGGTGAAGGCGTGACTAAGGTCACTGGTGGTTTCCACGTCGGTGAGCAATGGGTACGCGCAATCGTCGAGCTCCATGACCACGCCTTCGAGGGCTTTCATCGCCGGCTCGATCTCGAGCAACCGCAGGACAATCGCAGTGTCAGGACCAAGCAGCTGGCCCGACGCGATGCGAAAGAGAAGTTGGTAGCCAATCTGTCCGGCGGCGCCGGTGATGGTGACGTGAACGGGGGTGGTCATGATTCTCCTTCGAGGTTGCTAACTAGAGCCGGTCCACTATCGCCGACGCGAACTCCGAACACTTCACTTCCGTAGCGCCCTGCATGAGACGGGCAAAGTCGTAGGTGACAATCTTTTCGGAAATCGTGGCTTCCATTGCCGTCACGATGTCATTGGCGGCGTCGGCCCATCCGAGGTGCTCGAACATCAGGACTCCCGAGAGCAGGACTGACCCGGGATTGACCTTGTCTTGGCCGGCGTACTTCGGTGCGGTGCCGTGGGTCGCTTCAAAGATTCCGTGACCGGTCACGTAGTTGATGTTGGCCCCCGGCGCTATGCCGATACCGCCGACCTGGGCCGCCAGCGCGTCGGAGAGGTAGTCACCGTTCAAGTTCATTGTCGCGATGACGTCGAACTCCTTGGGTCGAGTGAGCGTCTGCTGAAAAGCAATGTCGGCGATGATGTCGCGCACGAGCAACTTCGAACCGGGCTTGCCGTTGCAGTCGTCCCAACCGACCGCGACGTCCGAAAACTCGTCGCGCACGAGTTCGTAGCCCCACTTCATGAAGGCGCCCTCGGTGAACTTCTGAATGTTGCCCTTGTGCACCAGCGTGACACTCGGACGGTCGTGGTCAATGGCGTATTTGAGGGCGGCGCGAATGAGACGCTCCGAACCCTCTTTGGAGATGGGCTTGATGCCAATGGCGCTCATCTCGCGGATATCCCAGCCAAAATTCTCTTTCAGGAACGCGCGCAACTTCTCGGCGTCGGGTGTACCGGCTTCCAACTCGAGGCCGGCGTAGACGTCCTCGGTGTTCTCGCGAAAGATCACCATGTCGACGAGCTCGGGGTTCTTTATCGGCGAGGGCACGCCCTGGAACCAACGCACGGGGCGCAGGCACACGTAGAGGTCGAGAATCTGACGTAGGGCGACGTTGAGCGAACGAAACCCGCCGCCGATGGGCGTCGTGAGCGGTCCCTTGATGCCAATGAGGTAGTCGCGGAAGTCGGTCACCGTCTGCTCGGGCAGCCAGTCACCCGTCTCGTCGAAGGCCTTCTGTCCGGCGAGCACTTCTTTCCACTCGATCGTCTTGCCATACTTCTTCGCCGCCGCGTCCAGCACCAGTTTTGCGGCGGGCCAGATGTCGATACCTATGCCGTCCCCTTCGATGAAAGGAATGATCGGGTTGTCGGGAACATTGAGTACGCCATCGGCGCTTGTCGTGATTTTTTCAGCCATGCCGTCCATCTTACGGCGATTCGCGCAGTCCACTCTTGGGCCATAGGTCCCGCCACGACGCGTCAGTGGCCTATGCGAACAGGGAGTTATAGATCTCACGCGTCGCCGTCGAGCGGTTGAGCGTGTAGAAATGAAGGCCCGGCGCGTGACCGTTGAGCAGACCCTCGCACAGTTCGCGCGCGGCCGCGATGCCCTCGCCACGCACCGCCGTCGGACCTCCGCGCCTGTCGGCCGCTTCGAGGCGGTCCACCAGCGCTGGCGGCACGGGCGCCCCCATCTGGGCCATACGAGCGATGCCGTGCAGGGTCGTCACCGGCATGATGCCGGGAATGATCGGTTTTTCCAACCCGATCTCGCCGAGTTCGTCGACCAGTCGAACCCACTCGCCCACCTCAAAAAAGAACTGCGTCACCGCGAAGTCGGCGATCGCCAGCTTCTGCGCCAGGAAGCGGCGATCGCTCTCGAGGGTGGGCGACCGGGGATGTCCGTGAGGGTGGGCCGCGACACCAATCGCGAAGTCTCCGGCCAAACGGGTCATCTCCACGAGATCAATAGCATGCAGGAACTCCGACGTCCGTTGTCCGGGATCGTCAGGCACGTCGCCCCCCAACGCCATCACGTTCTGGACTCCAGACTCGAGGTAGTTCTCGAGGATCACCCGCATCTCGCTACGGGTGTGGCCCACGCAGATGAGATGGGCCATGGCCGTGATCGTTCCGCCCTGCTCGATCTGGGTCACGAGGTCAAAGGTTCGTTGGCGTGACGCTGGCCCGCCACGATACGTCACCGACACGAAGGAGGGTTCGAGTGGCTCTAGCTCTTTGAGCGTCGCGGTGAGTACCGCACTCTCCTCGTCGGACTTCGGTGGAAAAAACTCGAATGACTTGGTCGTACCTTTGGCCAGTACGGCATCGATGCGCACGAAACTAGCTGGTTCGTCCGAAGTCGTCCTCGAGACGAACAATGTCGTCTTCACCGAAGTACGTACCGGTCTGGATTTCGATGAAGACCACGGGCTCGGATCCCATGTTCTCGCATCGATGGGCCTGGCCCACGTGAATGTCGACGCTACCGCCGGCGTCTAATTCAATGGCCGCGCCGTCGAGCACGACTGTCGCGTGGCCGCTCACGATGAACCAGTGTTCCGAACGGAATTTGTGGGTTTGGTAGCTCAGCCGCTTGCCCGGCGTGACGGTAATCTGCTTGACCTTGTAGTTGCTCGCGGTGTCGTCGAGCACCGTGTAACTGCCCCACGGTCGCTCCGAATACTCGCGGCCAAAACTGTCGGTTGTGCTCATTGCATCTTCTCCGCGGCTAACACTGCATTGGCTAACAGCATGGCACGCGTCATTGGCCCGACGCCACCGATGCGTGGTGTGATCCAGCCGGCGACGTCGGCGACACCGTCGGCCAGATCACTGAGAAGTTTCTTGCCGACGAACGTGGTGCCCGCCCCGACCACCGCGGCGCCGGGCTTGACCATGTCGGGCGTCACGAGTCCCGCGACGCCGGCAGCGGCGACAATCACGTCGGCGCTGCGAGTCAGAGCGCCCATGTCGTCGACGCCCGTGTGCACCACGGTGACTGCGGCATTGCAACCGGGTCGGCGCATGGCCATGAGCAGCGCCAACGGGCGACCGATAGTGAGTCCGCGACCGATGATGACCACGTGCTTGCCCTCTACCGGCACCCGATACGCGCGCAGTAGCTCAACGATGCCCGCAGGCGTGCACGGCAGTGGCCCCGGCGCGTTCATCACCAGTCGACCCAAATTGGTCGGATGCAGTCCGTCCACGTCCTTGCTGGGATTAACTCGCAACAGCACGTGTTCTTCGTTGATGCCCTCGGGCAGCGGCAGCTGGACCAAGAAGGCGTTGATATCGGTATTCGCGTTGAACTGGTCGACCACTGCTTCAATGTCCGCCTGCGACGCCGTTGAGGGCAGGTGCTCGCTGAAGGATTTCATGCCAATCGCCTGACACTCCTCGTGCTTCATGTTGACGTACATCGCGCTGGGGCCGTCGTCACCCACCAGTATCGTGCCGAGGCCCACCGAACGGCCGTTGGCCGTTAATCGCTCGATTCGGTCGCCCAACTCCATCTTGATTTCACCGGCCACGCGATTGCCGTCGAGAAGTTCTGCGCTCATGGTGCTCCTAGTGGCGAAAGTGACGCTCGCCGGTGAGCATCATGACGATATGGGCGGCGTTGGCCGCGTCGATTACCTCTTGGTCGCGCACCGAGCCGCCGGGCTGGACAACGGCCGTGACCCCCGCATTCGTGAGCGACTCGAGGCCGTCGGCGAACGGGAAGAACGCGTCCGACGCCGCGCACGCGCCCTGGGCGAACTCGCCGGCCTTGGCGGTAGCGATGCCGGCCGCCACCACGCGCGACTGCTGTCCCGCGCCCACGCCCACGGCCACGCCGTCGCGCGCGAGCACAATGGCGTTCGAGGTCGTGCGCGCGCACACGCGCCACGCAATCAAGAGATCTTGCAACTGCTGTGCCGAGGGCTTCGCGTCAGTAACGATGCGCCACTCCTGAATCGGGGCCAGCAGTTCGTCGGCGTTCTGCACCAGGGCCGTGTCGCCAAAAGTTCGCACCGAAAGATCGAGCGGTTCGGGCGCGGGCGCACTGAGCAGTCGAGTGGCCTTGCGCCGGGCGACGAGCAGCGCGATTGCGTCGGGGCTGAATGAGGAGGCGATGATGACATCGGCCTGAGGACCGCCGGCAATCAGCTCGGCGAGTGAGGTGTCCACTTCTCCGTCAATCGCCACGATGCCGCCGAAGGCGCTCTGCGCGTCGGCCGCGAGCGCTTTGGAAAATGCGTCGCCCAAGGACGATCCCAGCGCGGCCCCTGACGCATTCGCGTGCTTGATGATCGCCACGCACGAAAATCCCGGGAAGTCGTCGTTCAGTTCGTGCACCAAACGCCAGGCGGCGTCGGCGTCAAAGAGGTTGAGGTACGACAGCGCGGTGCCCGCGTGTTGAATGACGCCGTCCCACCACGGCGTCGAGCCGGTGCGGCGATAACGTGCGCCAATCTGGTGGGGGTTTTCTCCGTAGCGCACCACCTCGGCGCGCTCGAGCGAGAGGTGCAGCGTCTGGGGCACAACAGCTTCGGTAGGACCGGGCACGCCGCCAATGACGCCGCCGCCGTCCAACCACCGGACGATCTGGGCGTCATAAGCCGAGGTGTGCGCAAAGGCCGCTCGCGCCAACTCGTGGCGGGTGGCGTTCGAGAGCGTCCCCGTATCCGTCAACTCTTCGAGCACCGTGACGTACTGACTGGGATTCGTCACGACGCCCACGTGTTGGTGGTTCTTAGCGGCCGCACGGACCATGGCCGGTCCCCCGATATCAATGAGTTCGACCGAGGGGTCGGCAGAAAATGGGTAGAGATTGCACACCACGAGGTCAATAACCTCGATGTCGTTCTCCTCGAGATCAGCCATGTGCTGGGGCTGAGAACGATCGGCCAGAATACCGCCGTGAATTTTGGGGTGCAGCGTCTTTACCCGACCGCCCAGCATCTCGGGCGACCCGGTGACGTCGGCGACGTCCAGGTGGGCCACGCCCGCTTCTTGGAGCTCGGCGGCAGTGCCGCCCGAGGCCACGAGTTCGACGCCCAAGAGGGCGAGACCGGCGGCGAACTCAACGAGTCCCGTCTTATCCCACACACTGAGCAGCGCACGCATCTAGTCCTCCTCCAAAGGTTCAGCCACCGTCTCGGGCTCGAGTCCAATGGCGAGGCAAGCCATCACCCTACCGACCACCAAAGGGTAGAGCGTGCGTTCCTCGGCCTTAATTCGCTCGTGCAGCGACTTCTCGTCGTCACCGTCGAACACTTGGACCGAACGCCGGGCGAGGATCGGTCCGTCGTCCAAGGCTTCGGTCGCTATGTGCACAGTACAGCCCGACTCGCTCACCCCGGCGGCTATTGCTTGGCTGACGGCGTGCCACCCCTTGAAGGCGGGCAACAAGCTCGGGTGCGTGTTGAGTACCCGCCCGGGGAACGCTTCGTGGAACGAGCCAGTAAATATCGTCCCGAAACCGGCCATCGCCACCAAGTCGATGTCGCGCACGCGCAGTGCTCCCGCCAGGGCCGCACTGTAGGTATCACGATCAAAGTCCGGTGAGAAGCCGCCGTAGTCCGTTCGGTCAAAGAGCAACGCCTCGACGCCCGCGCGCTCGGCAATCTCGAGCGCCGGGCACGGGCGATCGGCGGCTACTAGGGCTACTTCGAGCTGCGCGTCGATCATGGCTTCGAGAATCGTTCCTGATCCCGAGACCAGTACGCAGAGCCGGGGGTTGCTCAACGAGTTACAGCGCCTTCACGATTTCGACCATCTTTTCGCCGGCCTCCGTTGGATTGAGGCACACGAACACTCCCGCTTCCGCCAGCGCCTGCATCTTCGCCTGCGCCGTGCCTTTTGATCCCGAGATGATGGCGCCCGCGTGGCCCATCTTGCGCCCCGGCGGAGCGGTCACGCCCGCGATGTACGAGACGATTGGCTTGGTCATGTTGAGCTTGATCCACTCGGCGGCACGCTCTTCTTCAGACCCGCCGATCTCGCCGATCATCATCACCGCCTTGGTCTCCGGATCGGCCTGGAATGCGGCGAGGCAGTCAATGAAATTGGTGCCGGGCACCGGGTCGCCGCCGATCCCGACGCACGTCGTCTGGCCGATTCCGTGCTGGCTCAGCTCGTGCAGGGCCTGGTAGGTCAGCGTGCCCGAGCGAGAGACAACACCTACGGGTCCACCGGCCAGGGCAATATCACCCGACGTGATGCCGATATTGCACTTGCCGGGACTGATGATCCCGGGACAGTTCGGGCCAATGAGGCGAACGCCAGGGTGTTCCTCGACCACACGGTTAAACGTCACCGCTTCGTCGTGGGCGGGAATCCCTTCGGTGATGCACACGATGAGCGAGATGCCCCCTTCGGCCGCTTCCAAGATTGCCGCGGAGGCGAATTTTGGTGGTACGGCAATGAACGACGCCGTGGCCCCAGTGGCCTCGACCGCCTCCTTGACCGAGTTAAAGACTGGTACGCCATCCACGTCGGAGCCGCCCTTGCCCGGCGTCACTCCCCCCACGATCTTCGTGCCGTAGTCACGGTTGCGCAGGCCGTGGAATCGGCCCTGACTTCCTGTGAGTCCTTGGACGATGACTTTGGTATTTTCGTCAACAAAAATGCTCATGGTCTTCCTTTAGGCGTTCGCGAGGTTCACGGCCGTACGCGCGGCGTCGAGCATCGTGGGTTCAGTGATGAGTCGTTCATTCAGGTGTGGCGCCAATATCGCGCGACCCTCGATGGCGTTCGTGCCGTCGAGGCGCAGGACAATCGGCGAGCTAATCGACACCCGTCCCAAGGCTTCGAGCACACCGTTGGCGACCTCGTCGACGCGGGTAATGCCGCCAAAGATATTCACGAAGATGGACTTCACCTTGGGGTCGGCGTTGATGACTTCCAGAGCCGCCGCCATGACGTCGGCGTTGGCGCCCCCGCCGATGTCGAGGAAGTTCGCCGCCGTCCCGCCGACTTGGTTGACCACGTCGAGCGTCGACATCGCCAGGCCGGCGCCATTGGCGATGATGCCCACGGTGCCGTCGAGTCCGATGTAGTTAAGGCCCTTTTCCTTGGCCATCTTTTCGCGAGGGTCTTCGGTCTCGGTCGCCCGGAACTCGTCCCACTCGGGGTGGCGGTAACTCGCATTCTCGTCCAACGTCACCTTGGCGTCGAGCGCGTGCACGTTGCCGTCGGGCGTCAGGATGAGCGGATTGATCTCGGCGAGGTCACAGTCGCCGGTCGTGTAGCAGTCATAGAGCTTGACCAGGAGTTGGGCTGTCTGTTCGCGCGCCACCTCGTCGAGTTCGGCCTCGGCGACCCAACGTCGCGCGGTCTCGACATCCAGTCCGCGCACGGGGTCAATTTGAAGGAAGGCAATGGCGTCAGGATTCTCGTCGGCGACCACTTCGATCTCCACTCCTCCCTGTGCGCTCAACATGCCCAAGTGGGTCTTATTCGGACGGTCCAGCGTGAAGGAGGCGTAGTACTCCTTGGCGATATCACTCGAACGCTCAATCCAGACCCGGTGCACCACGTGGCCCTTGATGTCGAGTCCCAGGATATTGCCCGCGTGCAGTCGCACCTCGTCGACATCATTGGCCAGCTTCACGCCGCCGGCCTTGCCACGTCCGCCGACCTTGACTTGGGCCTTGACCACCACGGGATAGCCAATGCGCTCGGCCACCGCGACCGCCTCGTCCACCGTGTCGGCGACGTCACCAGGCGAGACGGCAATCCCGAAACGCGCGAAGTACTGCTTGCCTTGATACTCAAAGAGATCCATGCACTTCAACTTTCTTTTGACGAATGATTCTTCTGCTGAATACTGCGAACTACAGGGCGTGTTCCCTCGAGTCGAGGGCTGACTCCAGCCACGAGCCAATCTCGGCGAGCGAGGCGCCGGGGGTGAAGACCCGCGCCACCCCGGCCGCTTCCAGGGCGCCGATGTCGTCGTCGGGGATGATTCCGCCGACCACCAACAACACGTCCTCGCGACCTGAATCCTTGAGCAACGCCACGATGCGCGGCACGAGGACCAGGTGCGCGCCTGAGAGCAGCGAAAGACCGAGCGCGTCGGCATCTTCTTGAATGACGGCCTGGACAATTTGCTCGGGGGTCTGATGCAGGCCCGTGTAGACCACCTCAAATCCGGCGTCGCGCAGGGCCATCGCGATGACCTTGGCCCCGCGATCATGGCCATCCAGTCCGGGTTTGGCGACAACGACTCGATACGTGCGTTCCATCGTTAGTTCAGCATAGAGCCCCTCGACAGGCGCCCCTTCTGGGTACGAGGCGGCGTCAAGGCCTAGTAGAAAGTCAGAAGTGAACAATGTTTTTGGCCAACCCCAAAGTGTCGTCGTGTTAGGCGGCAGTTCGGACATCGCCCGAGCCATCACCAAACGACTCTGCGCGGCCCGAGCGCACACGGTGATCTTGGCCGGACGTAGTCAGGATCTTCTGAACGTCGCCGCGAGCGAGGCGCGCGAGTACGGCGCGACGACGACGGACACGGTCCTCTTTGATGCGCTCAACGTGAAGAGCGCACGAAAGGCTGTGGCGGACTCATTCAACAAGGTGGGTGGCGACACCGACCTCGTGATCATCGCGGTGGGACTACGCGGAGAGCAGAAAACATTCGAAAATGACGCCAGGTTGAGCGCCGAAATGGCCCTCGTGACCTACGCCTGGCCAGTGGCCGCCCTCGCCGAGGTTCGCCGTCGCCTTGTAGCTCAAGGCAGCGGTCGCATTCTCGTCATGTCGTCGATGGCGGCGATTCGAGTGCGGCGCAGTGATTATCTCTATGACGGTGCGAAAGCCGGCCTCGACCGCCTGTGTGATGGTCTGTCGGCTTCCCTGGAAGGTACCGGAGTGACCCTGCAGGTTCTCCGGCCCGGATACGTCCGTTCCAAGATGACAGCCGGAACGAAAGAGCGGCCCTTCTCCATTGGTGTAGAGGAGGTGGCCGAAAGCGTCATGAGTGGTCTCGCCAGTGGTGACCGGGTGATCTGGTGTCCCCACGTGATGCGATACATCGCAATGTTGGTTCGCCTAACACCTAGGTCTTTGTGGCATAAAGTGGCCGACTTCTAGGAAAAGTCAGGCGGCGGCACCTATTCGGGCAACGTCTCCTTCCGATGTAATTATTTCGCACGCGGGGACAATAGTTATGTGTGGAGGCAATCATGGGGTCACGTGTGGGCAAGCGCATATTCAAGTTCGTGGCTGTCTCCGCCCTAACGACGACTGTGGCGGCAGGCATGTTCACAGTGATCGCGACGCCCGCCAACGCCGCCGAATCACCCGCCACAGCTTTGGCACGCGAACTGCTCACTCAGGTAATTGTCCCTCCGGCGGCCGTTCTCGCGCACCCCGCGACGGCGGTCGTCTGTCAATGTGTCGTTGCTTCGGGCACTGTTACCTCGGAGCATCGTTACTACATTGTTCCGGGTACCCCGACGAGCGTTGAAGAGTTCCTGTCGACGCACATCCCGAATGGTGGGCGCTTTGACGGCAAAGGCGTCAATGGCTCGAGTGACGCGCCGCCCGTGTACTCGATGACCATTGCGTACCGTGCCAATGGTCCCCACATCTACCTGAAGCAGCTGGCGTACTCAATGACGCGCAGAACGTCATCCACGTCGTGGCTGCGCGTCGACAGCCAAATCGTCTGGGTACCCCGCCGCACTAAGTCAGAGATGATTTCTCATCCCGTCTCCGCGATTGTGACGGGCTACAAGGTGACGGCGCTCAGCGGATCGCGGGGTAATGTCCGCGTTGACTTGGCGGGCAGCGCGCTCACGACACTTATCGACAGATTCAACACATTGCCCCTCGGACCCAACAACCTCTGCATGGAAGATCTCGGCGGGTTTTCAATAGCGCTGACCCTCAGGGACGGCGAGCACTTACAAATCTTCAATGGCTTCTGCGCCGGCTCGTTCGATTCAGTGTCGGCGCCGACCGGCAACCCCAAGTTCGGGTACCGCGTCTCTGATCGCTCGTGTAGTTTCATGCGTGCCGTCGTGGGGCTCTTTCCCGCCGCGTCAGTACCGGGATCTCGGTCTGCGTTGCATTCGTGCGAAGTCTGGTCGAAGTCCATCGACCCCTGAAAACGTATTCGTCGTTCGACCTGTCACGCGCGACGCAGTGGCGTCATCGCCAGCACCAACTGCTTCGTACCGTGCTCGTCAAAATTGACCGCAGCCCTCGAGTGAGAACCTTCGCCGTCAACGTGTGTCACCACTCCCGCGCCGTAACGATCATGGATGACGTGATCACCAACTTTCAGGTCCAACTTCTCCGCACCCGTGGAGCGCACCGGGGGCGCCGCCCCGGTGCCAAAGGCTCGGCCCTCGGTGAAGGCAGTCGTGCGACCAGTGAATCCTTCGTCGGAGTCGAAACTCGATCTGCGTGTGGGCAGGTTCACCGAGAGATCGTTAACCAAGACTGGTGGAATCTCAAGCAGGAAGCGACTCGCGAGCGCGTCCACTCGATGTCCCCACATGGTCCGACTCCACGCGTGCGTGAGTACTAGGTGATTCATGGCTCGTGTAATCCCCACGTAGCAGAGGCGACGTTCTTCTTCCAACTCGGCGTCGTCCGAGAGGGCGCGTCGGTGCGGGAAGATTGTCTCTTCGAGTCCGGTGATTACGACGACAGGATATTCCAAGCCCTTGGCCACGTGCAGGGTCATCATGGAGATAGCCCCCGCGCCACCGTCGAGCTGGTCCGAATCCGCGACGAGCGCCATACGTTCCACGAAATCCATCAACGAGTCGTACTGTGATGCGGCGGACGCGAGCTCACCCAGGTTCTCCAGACGCGAATAGGCCTCATCGGTGTTCTCGGCGCGCAGCGCGTCGCCCATGCCCGACTCGCGCACGATGGCGTCGATCATCTCTCTTGGGGCGAGGTCGTTGGATAATGCGCGAAGCTCTTCCAACATGAAGGCAAACTTCTCGGCGTTGATCAACGCCTTGCCGGTGAGGCCCGCGGCCTTGGCGTAGTGCGGGGCTTCGGCGAACGAGATGCCATTCTCTGCGGCGTAGGCGCCGAGCTTGGCCTGGGCGCCGGGGCCAATGCCGCGCTTGGGTTCGTTGATGACTCGTCGCGCCGACGCTTCGTCGCGGGGGTTGACGATAAGACGTGAGTAGGCCAGCGCGTTCTTAATCTCTTTGCGGTCGTAAAACCGCATGCCCGAGATAACGCGATAGGGAACGTTGGCGCGCAGCATCTCTTCTTCCAACACGCGACTCTGCGCGTTGGTGCGATAGAAGACCGCCATCTGATTCCAGTTGAGCCCTTCCTCGCTACGTAATCGTCGTAACTCACTGGCCACCCAGCGTCCCTCGTCGTACTCGTCGCCGGCGCGGTAAAGACGTATCTTCTCGCCCTGCTCGCCTTCCGTGAAGAGGTTCTTCGCGTGTCGACTGGCATTCATGGCAATGACGGCGTTGGCGGCGTCAAGGATTGTCTGGGTCGAGCGGAAGTTCTGTTCAAGCAATATGACTTCGGCGTCGGGGAACCGCATTTCAAATTGCAAGATGTTGCGCACGTCGGCCGCTCGAAACCGGTAGATCGATTGGTCGGAGTCACCGACGACGCAGAGATTGCGGTGCTTCGCGGCGAGCATCATCACGAGTTCGTTTTGCACGCCGTTGGTGTCTTGGAACTCGTCCACCAACAAGTACTTGAATCGATTCTGGTAGGACGCGAGCACACCCTCGTCGGCGCGCATCATGGCCACCGCGTTTAATAACAGGTCGTCGAAGTCCATCGCGTTCGCGAGTTTCAGTCGCTGCGAATAGAGGTGGTAGATCTCGGCGATCCGCCGATTTGTCGGATTGTCACGGTTGGCCGAGGCTTCGTAAGCGTCGGGAGAGAGCATCTCGTTCTTGGCGGCCGATATCGCGGCGGTGACGCTTCGCGGTGACAGCCGTTTGGTGTCGAGGTTGAGTTCTTTCATGATGCGCTCGACTGCGGTCTCCGCATCGCCGGCGTCGTAGATCGTGAAGCCGCGCTGGTAGCCCAACACGTCAGCATTGACGCGCAACATCCGCAGACAGGCGGAGTGGAAGGTTGAGACCCACATTCGATGCGCCTCATCACCCACCAGGGCGACGACGCGTCGGCGCATCTCATCGGCGGCCTTGTTGGTGAACGTGATGGCCATGATCTCCCAGGGCCGGGCGTCGCCCGTCGCGAGGATGTGCGCGATGCGTCGTGTCAGCACCCGGGTTTTGCCCGAGCCGGCGCCGGCGATGACGAGCAGCGGACCACCGCGCTGGAGAACGGCTCGACGTTGTGGTTCGGTCAGGTCCTCGAGCAGGGAGTCCGGGTCGAGTCGTGAATTCGTGTTCGCTGGCGCGCTACCCCACAGGGACTCGTCAGAGAACGATGTCCCGCTCACTCCCACTCAATGGTGCCCGGTGGCTTACTCGTCACGTCCAGGGCCACCCGATTCACGCCATCCACTTCGCGAATCAATCGATTGGCTATCGACTCAATCACGTCATAGGGCAGTCGGGCCCAGTCCGCGGTCATCGCATCGTCACTGGTGACCGCGCGGATGATGATCGGGTAGGCGTAGGTTCGTCCATCTCCCATGACGCCCACAGTACGCACGACCGGTAACACCGCGAAGCTCTGCCAGAGTTCGCGGTAGAGACCGGCCTTCTTGATCTCGTCGACGACCACATGGTCGGCATTGCGCAGGATCTCGGCACGCTCGCGGGTCACTTCACCCACGATGCGTACGCCCAGGCCCGGGCCGGGGAAGGGCTGGCGCCAGACAATCTCTGCGGGCAGGCCCAGTTCCTCGCCCACGTGGCGCACCTCGTCTTTAAAGAGCAGTCGAAGTGGCTCAACGAGTTCGAAGGAGAGGTCCTCGGGCAGTCCACCAACATTGTGGTGGCTCTTGATGTTGGCGGCGTGGCCCGATCCCGATTCAATGACGTCGGGATAGAGCGTGCCTTGGACCAGGAAGCGGGGGCCGTCACCGTCCGCGCCGAGGTCGCGTGCGACCGTCTCGAACTCTTGAATGAACAGACCGCCGATGATCTTGCGCTTCTGTTCGGGGTCCGTGACGCCCGCCAACGCGTCGAAGAATCGGTCTTGCGCCTTCACGTGAATGAGTTCCACACCGAACTGACGGGTGAAGGTCTCTTCAATCTGCTCACCCTCGTTCTTACGCATGAGACCCGTGTCGACAAAGACGCACGTCAACTGCGTACCAACGGCCTTGGTCACGAGTGCCGCCGCGACGGCCGAATCAACGCCGCCCGAGAGCGCGCAGAGCACCCTTTCGCTGCCCACTTGTTTGCGGATCGCCGCGACCTGGTCTTCAATGATCGAGCTATTGGTCCAGGTCGCCGGAATCTGCGCTTGCTTGTGCAAGAAACTCTCCAACAACTCCTGACCGTGCTCGGTGTGCATCACTTCAGGATGGAACTGCACTGCGAAGAGGCGACGCTGCACGTCTTCCATCACCGCAACCGGCGCCTCACCCGACGAGGCCGTCACGACGAAGCCGTCGGGCGCCTTGGCGATGGCGTCGCCGTGGCTCATCCAACACGTGGACGTTTCCGGCCACTCATCCATCAAGACCGAGCTACCCACCCGCGTGAGTGCCGTGCGACCGTATTCCCCGGCGCCGGTGCGCGCGACGTCGCCGCGCAACTGCAGGGCCATGAGTTGGGCGCCGTAACAAATACCGAGCACGGGAATGCCCAGTTCGTAGATGGCCGGGTCGAGCGACGGGGCCGGCACCTCGTACACCGACTTTGGTCCACCGGACAAGATGATGGCCGACGGATTCTTCTTGCGCACTTCGGCGGCACTGATCGTGCACTGGACAATCTCTGAATAGACGTGCGCTTCTCGCACACGCCGGGCTATCAATTGGGCGTACTGCGCCCCGAAGTCAACAACGAGAACATTCGCGGTCAATGGCCCATGCCCACGCCCTGGGAGCGCTGAAGCTGTTTGCCTTCAGTCTGCAACGAGGGGGCCAGCATAATTTCAGCCTTCTGGAATTCCTTGAGCGTCTCGTAGCCGCACGTCGCCATGGACGTACGCAACGCGCCAAAGAGATTGAGCCGGCCGTCGTTTTCGTGAGCCGGACCGAGCAACACCTCTTTGAGTGAACCGCGAACCTGCGTGCGCACCCGTGTGCCTCGCGGCAACGTCGGGTGGAACGCTGCCATTCCCCAATGGAACCCTCTCGCCGGCGCCTCGAATGCGCTGGTCAGCGGCGAGCCAATCATGACCGCGTCGGCGCCGCAGGCAATCGCCTTGGCGATGTCGCCGCCCTTGCTCATGCCGCCGTCGGCAATGACGTGCACGTAGACACCGGTCTCGTCGAGGTGGCGCATGCGCGCACCGGCAACGTCAGCAATCGCAGTCGCCTGGGGCACGCCAATGCCCAGTACCGCCCTCGTCGTGCACGCGTTACCCGGACCAACACCGACGAGCACGCCCGCCGCACCGGTGCGCATAAGGTGCAGCGCCGCCTGGTAGCTCGCGCAGCCACCCACGATGACCGGTAGTTCGAATTCGCGGATGAACTTCTTCAGGTTCAGTGGCTCCACCGTCTTGGACACGTGCTCGGCGGAGACCACGGTGCCCTGAATGACCAGGATGTCGAGTCCTGCGTCGAGGATGGTCTTGGCCATCCAGTCAGTGCGGGCGGGCGTCACCGAGGCGGACGTGACGATGCCCGCCGCCTTCATCTCGCCAATGCGCGCGGCCACGAGTTCTAGCTTGATGGGCTCGAGGTACATCTGCTGCATGCGCGCCGTGGCCTTGTCATCGTCGAGTTCACAGATCTCGTCGAACAACGCGGACGGGTCTTCGTAGCGGGTCCAGAGACCCTCGAGATTTAAGACGCCGAGACCGCCTAAGCGACCGAGCTCAATGGCGGTGGTGGGTGAGATCGCCCCATCCATCGCGGCCCCGAGTAGCGGCAACTCGAACTTGTAGGCGTCAATCTGCCAGGAAATGTCGACGTCCTCGGGGTCACGGGTGCGCCGCGACGGCACTATCGCGATGTCGTCAAAGCCGTAAGCCTGACGGGCCGATTTATAAATCCCGATCTCTACTTCCGCCATGGTGTCCTCCGCCTAAGAAACAGCATCCCCCAAAACGAGGTGTGCGTTACCTCTAATCTAATGGACGAAGTCAGGCCCAAACCCGTTGTGCGTCGGGCCACGCAACGCCGGTCACCACGCAGAGCAGTTCAGTGAGCACACGTGCGGTGGCTCCCCAAATGACATCCCCGGGTACCGCAAAAAAGTAAATCGGAAAATAGCCGTCTTCATCAGCGCCCGGGCGGCGCACCGCACGGCGCCATCGTTCTTCTAGAAAGGCTCCCTCGGCGACCAAATCCTTGAGCGTGACCGAAAACGCTCGATCAACTTCTGCGGGATCAGTGATTAGATTTGGTCGCTCGCCGAGCACACCGATGACCGGCCACAGGGCTGAACCGGAAGCAAACGTGACGATCGGGCTCAGCCAGCCAATGGGTGTCACGGAAGCCGGTTCAATGCCCACCTCCTCGTGCGCTTCGCGAAGCGCCGTCTCGACAGGCGTTTCGTCACCGTCGGCGCGCCCGCCCGGCAGGGCGATTTCCCCGCGATGCGAACGCAATGTGGTGGCGCGACGAGTGAGCACAACGTAGGTTTCTCCGTCTTCTTCAAACAGCGCAAGTAGCACGGCGGCACGTTTGACAATGGGCCGACTCGTCGCGTCCATCACGGCTTCCATCTCTTGAGGGTCACCCGGGATGGGCCAGTCGTCGAGGTGGCGCTCTCCAGCTCGCAAGCGTTCGACGACGTGGGCCAAGGTAAAACCGCGCCGAGACCCTTCGTCCAAGGTCGACCACGGCGCGGGTGCACCCGCTATCACGTCATCGGGTTCAGGAATCACCTGGGGATACTCGAATCCATCGAAGCGGGCCGGCCGGTTGGCGTTAGACATCAGGTTTCCACCTAAAGTGTGAGGGCGAGTATCGCACGAACGAATTTTACTCGGCCCCCCTTTCCCCGATCAGGAGTCAATTCACATGAAGTCCCTAGCCCGTTTTTGCGTTCGCCATCGCTGGACGGTACTCGGCGCGTGGATAGCCCTCTTCGTTGGCATCAACATCGCGTCGTTCTCCATCGGGTCGGATTACTCCAACACGTTCAGCTTTCCCGGTACCAACTCCGTGCACGCGTTGCAACTATTACAGTCCAACTTCAAATCCAACTCCGGTGACGTGGACCACATTGTCTTTGACGTCACTTCAGGCACGCTCGCAAGTCATAAAGGTGCCATCGACGCCACGTTGGCGAAAGTTGCCAAGTTGCCCGAGGTGTCGGTTGTCGTTTCGCCATTCACCGTCGCTTCACAGATGAGCAAGAACGGCAAGATCGCGTACGCGACGGTCAATTTCTTCAAGCAAGCGCAGTACCTCAAGAAGTCAGATGTGCAGGCGGTCGTCACCGCCGCCGAAACACTTCGGTCCTCCTCCCTGCAAGTCAACTTTGGCGGCGGAGCCTTCGGTAATCTCACCTCACCGACTGGCAGTCCGGATGAAGGGGTCGGACTGATCGCCACGGCTGTCGTGCTGTTCCTGGCGTTCGGATCGCTGTTCGCGATGTTGCTACCGCTGGGCGTTGCGCTCTTCGCAATCGGTATCGCGACCGGGGCGACAACCCTCTTGAGTCACGGACTCTCCATCGCGCAATTCGCGCCGATTCTCGGCTCGTTGATTGGACTGGGCGTCGGCATTGACTACGCGCTCTTCATCGTCACTCGAAGCCGACAAAATCTAAAACAAGGCATGAGCGTCGAAGACGCGATCATCACGGCGATCGACACTTCGGGTCGAGCGGTTCTCTTCGCCGGCGCCACCGTGTGCGTTGCCCTGCTCGGAATGCTGATTCTGGGATTCTCCTTCCTGGTTGGACTGGGCGTCGCTGCGGCGCTGACAGTCTTCATCACGATGATGGCGTCGCTCACGTTGCTGCCGTCGCTACTGGCGTTCCAGAAAATGCGCGTGTTGAGTCGCAAAGAGCGCCGCAAGCTTGCGGGCACCGGACCAGAGGCAACGATCGTCCAGGGCGGTTGGCAGCGTTGGGCCCAATTTGTCAGTCGTCGGCCACGAACGCTGTCGGCGGTCGCCATCCTGGCTATTGCCATATTGACAATCCCCTTGCTCTCGTTACACCTGGGACTTTCCGACCAGAGTTCTGACCCGTCGGGTTCGACAACCCGTCTGGCCTACGACGAAATCGCACAGGGATTTGGCGCAGGATTCAATGGACCGCTGCTGCTCGTTGGCTCGATCAACGACCACGCCGACCAGGTGGCCATGCAAAGACTTGACACGTCTATCCAGGGTAAGCCGGGAATTAAGTCCGCCAGTCCAGTGCTGCTAAGCCCCAATGGCAAGGTGTCGCTCATTTCGGTGATCGCCACGACCAGTCCGCAGGACCTCAAGACTTCGCAGCTCATTTCAACGTTGCGTGACACGTATATTCCCGACGCCACCGCCACGTCGCACACCGAGGTGTTCGTGGGTGGTCAAACGGCGCTGTCGAACGACTTCTCGAACGTGCTGGACAGCAAGATTCCCTTATTTATAGCGGTCATCGTTATTCTCGGATGCTTGTTGCTCATGGTGGCCTTTAGGAGCGTCCTGATTCCGCTCACTGCGGCGGTGATGAATTTGTTGGCAATGGGCGCATCTTTCGGTCTCGTGGTCGCGGTCTTTCAGTGGGGTTGGGGCAGTTCGATAATTGGTTCGGGAACGGGACCGGTCGAATCGTTCTTGCCGATCATCATGATCGCCATTCTCTTTGGCCTCTCAATGGACTACCAGGTCTTCCTGGTGTCGCGCATGCATGAAGAGTGGGTGAATACCGGCGACAACGAGTTAGCCGTCACCCACGGACAGGCCAACACTGGTCGAGTCATCTCGGCCGCGGCGCTCGTGATGATCTGCGTCTTCCTGGCCTTCGCCGTGGGCGGAGAGAGGATCATCGCGGAGTTCGGGATCGGGCTGGGCGGCGCCGTGCTGTTGGACGCTTTTTTTCTGCGCACCATCCTGGTCCCGTCGCTCATGCACTTCTTCGGAAAAGCAAACTGGTGGATGCCCAAATGGCTGGAGCGAATCGTTCCCCACTTCGCCGTCGAAGCGCGTGAGGAATCCACGGTCGTTTAACTAGATTGCGGAGACTGTGGACCCTAATAGGCGTTAGCGCTCGGTCCGGTTCAAGGCATCGCTGAGCCGCTCCAGCAATGAGATGGTTTCGACCACGATTGCGTGTTCGGCCACGGTGAACTCGCCTAACGCACTGCGCAGCGCCTCGGTGCTCCGTGAGCGCAGCTCCGCGAGCAACGCCCCACCCTCGCTGCTGAGTTGGAGATTGCTGGCGCGCCCATCGTCCGGGTCAGGCACTCGCGCGATGAGACTACGCGCTTCGAGGCCGTCGACAATACGACACATGGTCGCGGCCGACGTCCCCTCGACGTCGGCGAGCATGCCCAAGCGCAGCGGTCCGAGCTGCTCAATTCGCGCCAACGCCGACGTTTGCGACGGCGTGACGTCGTCGTTCGCCGACCGCGAGCGCGACCGGAGTTGGCGCGTCAGCCGGGTGAGGGCGACCAGCAATCCGGCGGCCTCTTCAACCGCACCACCCTGTGGACCGTTGGCGGTGCGCCCCGTCGTCGAAAGCGAGTTGGAACTCTTCACGACACCTAGTATATAGTTAGTTGTCAATAACTAACTACTTACGGCGCCTACTGCCGCACGTGTGCGTAGTGCCCCCAAGGAGATCCTGAATGTCCACTGAATCGATGGCTCCCGCAGGACGATCTCTGCATTACAAATGGATCGCCCTGTCAAACACGACCATCGGCATCCTCATGGCGACCATCAATGGCTCGATTCTTTTGATCGCCCTGCCCGATATCTTCCGCGGCATCAAACTCAATCCGCTCTCGCCCGGCAACACGACTTATTTCCTCTGGATCTTGATGGGATTCTTGCTCGTCACCTCGGTGCTCGTCGTGAGTTTGGGCCGTGTCGGGGACATATTCGGTCGCGTGCGAATGTACACGCTTGGTTTCGCCATCTTCACGATCTTCTCGATCCTCTTGACGGTGACGTGGATGACCGGCACCAATGCCGCACTCTGGATCATCATCATGCGCGTGGGCCAGGGCGTCGGCGGCGCGTTTCTGTTCGCCAACTCCAACGCCATCATCACCGACGCGTTCCCCGCGAACGAGCGTGGCTTCGCGCTTGGCATCAACGGGGTCGCTGCCATTGGTGGCGCCTTCCTCGGCCTGGTCCTCGGTGGAGTCCTCGCGCCCCTGGAGTGGCGCCTGGTCTTTCTCGTATCGGTGCCCTTCGGCCTTTTCGGCACCGTGTGGGCGCACCTTAAACTACGCGATAACGGGCAACGCCAAGAGGCAACGATTGACTGGGCCGGCAACATCTTGTTCGCGGTAGGTCTGATCTCGGTCCTCACGGGCATCGTCTACGGCCTCAATCCTTACGGCGGGCACACCATGGGCTGGACGAGTCCGTTCGTGCTGTCGTGCCTATTCGGTGGACTGGCAATCTTGATCGGCTTCGTTTTTGTTGAACGTCACTCGTCTGACCCGATGTTCCACCTCGATCTGTTCAAGAGCAAAGCCTTCGCGATGGGCAACTTGGCCGGCCTGATGCTGGCGTTGGCCCGAGGTGGGTTGCAGTTCATCCTCATCATCTGGCTCCAAGGCATCTGGCTGCCGCTGCACGGCTACAGCTTTAGTCGCACGCCGTTATGGGCCGGCATCTACATGGTGCCGCTCACCGTCGGCTTCTTTCTCTCCGGCCCGCTGTCAGGCCGCTTGGCGGACCGCCACGGACCGCGGCCCTTCGCGACCTTTGGCCTCATCTTGACGGGCCTCAGCCTGCTTGGACTGACCACGCTGCCGATCAACTTCTCGTACCCGATCTTCGCCTTCCTGATCTTGTTGGTCGGATTCTCAATGGGCATGTTCGCGGCTCCCAACACGAGCGCGGTCATGAACAGCCTGCCGGCCCACCAGCGCGGTGCCGGCAGCGGAATGCTCAATACCTTTCAGAACTCGGCCGCGGTCCTGTCCATTGGCTTCTTCTTCACCGTCATCACGATTGGCCTCGCGTCGCGACTACCCCAGGCATTATTGAAGGGGCTCTCCGCACAGGGCGTGTCGCACGCCGCCGCCCTCTCGGCGTCACACGTGCCACCGATTGGCAGCTTGTTCTCGGCCTTCTTAGGCATTAATCCGCTGAAGGAAATCGTGAGTCACGCTGCCCTGACCGCACACGGTGTACACACCCAGCTGCTACTCAGCCGAGGGTTCTTTCCGAGCTTGATCTCGGGACCATTCGCCCACGGCCTGCGCCTGGCGTTCATCATGGCGGCCGTCGCGTGCTTCATTGGCGCAACGTTTTCGTGGTTGCGCGGAGCCGGTCACTCCGAGATCTTCCACTCGATGAGCGACGACGTTGAAGTGGGTCTCGCCGGCGCCGGTGACATTGCCATGTCCGACGTCGGGACAGCCTCGACCGGCGCCTACTTAGAGCCCGACTCGCCCGAGGCTCTGTCGCACGAGAGAACTGACATCAGCGCTACGCCCTAACGCACCACCACGAAGCCTGTGCCGCATTCGAACGCGACCGAATAAAGTTGACAACTTCCATCAGGTTTCTCTAGTATCGACGTTCACGGCAATTCCACTGCGGCGAGCGCCGCCCGAGCGACAAGGAGACAGCGATGACTGAATGGGGATTTGAGACGCGTCAGATTCACGCCGGCGCGGCCCCCGACCCGGCCACGGGGGCCCGAGCCACGCCGATCTACCAGACAACCAGTTACGTGTTCCGCGATACCGCGCACGCGGCCGCACTCTTCGGACTGGCTGAGTTGGGCAACATCTACACGCGCATCATGAACCCCACCCAGGCCGTCTTTGAAGAAAGGATCGCCTCGTTAGAGGGCGGTGTCGCCGCGCTGGCGGTCGCGTCGGGACAGGCCGCCGAGACCATAGCCCTGCTCAACCTGGCCGAAAACGGGGGGCACATCGTGTCCTCAGCCTCGCTCTACGGCGGCACCTACAACCTCTTTCACTACACGCTGCCAAAACTGGGCATCGAGACAACCTTCGTCAACGACCCCGACGATCTCAGTGAATGGGCGGCCGCCGTGCGTCCCAATACCAAGGCCTTCTACGGCGAAACCTTGGGCAACCCCAAGGGCGACGTGTTCGACTTTGAAGGGGTCTCGAAGGTCGCCCACGACAACAAGATTCCACTGGTGATCGACAACACCCTGGCGTCGCCCTACCTCGCCCAGCCGCTCGCCCACGGTGCGGACATTGTGGTGCACTCCGCAACCAAGTTCATTGGCGGGCACGGCACGTCGATCGGCGGCGTGATCGTCGACGGCGGAAAGTTCGACTACGAGAACAGCGGGCGCTTCCCGAGCTTTACCGAGCCCGATCCCAGCTACCACGGTCTCGTGTTCGGTCAACTGCCGGACTTCCTCTTCCCCGCCCGCTATGTCTTAAAGGCACGACTGCAGTACTTGCGCGACGTGGGCGCTGCGATTGCCCCGTTCAACTCCTTCCTCTTCATCCAGGGAGTCGAGACCCTGAGTCTGCGCATGGAGCGCCACGTCGCCAATGCGGTCGCCGTGGCCAACTGGCTCGAGGCGCGCCCCGATGTCACCTGGGTCCGTTACCCGGGACTCGAATCCAGCCCCTGGCACGAGCGTCAGTTGCGCTACCTGCCCAAGGGCGGCGGCTCGATTCTGGCCTTCGGCCTCGACGGCGGCATCGAAGCCGGACAGAAATTCATCGAGGGACTGGAGCTATTCAGCCACCTGGCCAATGTGGGCGACGTACGGAGCTTGGCCATTCACCCCGCCTCGACGACGCACTCCCAGTTGAGCGAAGAGGAGCAGGCCCAATCCGCCGTCACTCCCGACATGGTGAGGCTTTCGGTCGGTATCGAGTCGATCGAGGACATCTTGGCCGACCTCGAAGCTGGCTTTAAGGCAGCCAAGGGAGCGTGACGCCTCCGCCGGCGAGTTACTGGCGTCCCGGTGACGAACCGGGGCACCGAACGTTCGTAACCCTGACGGCGGATGGCGGCCGGCCTTTCCTTTTTGAAAGCGGCGGCCAACTTGATTCAGTAACGGTGGCGTACGAGACGTGGGGCGAACTCAACGCCAGTCGCTCCAACGCGGTGCTCGTCCTGCACGCCCTGAGCGCAGACGCCCACGCGTACGGCCCCGAAGGGCGCGGCCACCTCACGTCAGGGTGGTGGAATGGCGTCATTGGTCCGGGTCTCGGAATTGACACCGATCACTTTTTTGTCGTGTGCCCCAATGTGCTGGGCGCCTGTCAAGGCACCACTGGACCTTCGTCACTCGCGCCCGACGGAAGGGCATTCGGCTCGCGATTCCCCGTCATCACCATTCGCGACCAGGTCGACGTGGAAGTCGCATTCTCGAACTATTTGGAGATTGACACATGGGCCGGCATGGTCGGCGGGTCCATGGGAGCGATGCGCGCGCTCGAATGGGCCATCGGACAACCCAACCGCGTACAGCAGGCCATCGTGCTGTCGGTGGGCGCGGCATCAACCGCGGACGAGATCGCTCTCTGTTCGCTGCAGATTCGGGCCATCAAAAATGATCCCCACTTCAATGGTGGCGACTATTACGACAGCGGGTCCGCACCCATCGACGGTATGGCGATCGCGCGGGGACTGGGCCAATTCACGTACCGCACGGGCAACGAATTCGAAATTCGTTTCGGCCGCGAGTTGCAAGAAGAAAGCGACATCGTGGGTTCGAGCGACTACGCGATCGAGTCCTATCTCAAGTACCAGGGCGCGAAGCTCGGCCGCCGTTTCGATCCCAATAGCTACATTGTCTTAAGCGACGCCATGAACCATCACGACGTTGGCCGTGGTCGCGGCGGAATAGCAACTGCATTAGGGAGTATCCAGATACCGGTTACTGTCGCGGGCATTCTTTCGGACCGGCTCTACCCGTTAGAACTGCAGGAGCAGCTCGTAAAGTTGATTCCCGATGCGTCACCTCTCAAAGTAATCACATCGGACTTCGGCCACGACGGATTCTTGCTCGAGGCAGAGCAAGTCGGCAACGTCATCGCTTCGGCATTGCGCGACTAACAACGACTGGTCATTCGCATTTCGAATGCGTCCTCGGCGTGAGCTAACAAGAAATCACCCCCGCACTGGTGACGTGCGTGATCTCGACGCACCGCGCAACGCGAGAGGCTTGATGAGACGACATCTATGCAACGATGTCCGAATGACCGCTCAATCAAAATTCGAAAAACTGCTTTCGGAGGGCGATTCCGAGCCAGTCGAAGGGTGGGACTTCTCGTGGCTCAATGGGCGAGCCACGGAGCAACGACCAACGTGGAACTATGAGGAGGGCCTTACTCGTCGAATCAGCACGGTTGACGCCGTGCTGGATATACAAACGGGTGGTGGAGAACGCTTCGCCGATGCCCTTTCTCGTGCCAACAATCCTCCGAAATCCCTGGCCGCCACCGAGTCATGGCCCCCAAACGTTGAGATTGCCAGGAATAACTTGGGGCCTTTTGGAGTAACTGTTCTAGAAATCCAGAACGATGCAGACCTCCCGTTTGAAAACAACTCGTTCGACCTCATCACGAGCCGCCATCCAACGCGCACGCTGTGGGGCGAGATCCAACGAGTCCTCAGACCTGAGGGATCCTATTATTCTCAGCAAATCGGTGCGGGGACCAACAGTGAACTCACCGATTTCATGATGGGTCCCCAGCCAGTCTCGGAGTCGCAAAGAATGGAACGGGCAATCGCGTTGGCGACGGACGTGGGACTTGAGGTGATGGACGCCAGAGAGGAATCCTTACCCGTTGTCTTCTTCGATATAGGCGCAGTCGTCTATTTCCTGCGCAAGGTCATCTGGACGGTTCCAGATTTCAGCACCGACAAGTATCGAGAACGATTACTTCTTCTGCATGAACTCATCGAGCGGGAGGGTAGTTTCCGCTCCCACGCGCAGCGGTACTTGATTGAGGCGAGAAAACTGAACTGAAGGTCAACCCGTTGAGGATATTTGGTATCGAAGACCCGATGGCAACAGTCCTCGACCAACGCCCACGGGGAGGGCGGAGCCCGAAAACAGTCCAGATTTCTAGGTCGCCCAGCCGCGCGATGAATCGCGCCAAAAGCACGCGAGGTCTCTTCGAAATCTCATATGAAAGACTGATGTATGACCAAATCCCCCCCAACCATCGTTGTCTGCGACGGTGATGAAACCGGCCAGGAGCTTCTTGTAGAAGCACTGCGTGCGCTTACCCCCGAGCTCTTGGGTGTGCCGTTCGAATTAGTTCATTTCGACTTATCGCTCGAAAACCGCCAAGCGACCAATAACAAAGTTGTGCACGAAGTCGCCGACGCGATGGTCGAGACGGGACTCGGCCTCAAGGCGGCGACTGTCACCCCACCCGAGATTGGCAGTGTTGGTTCGCCGAATCGAATTCTGCGTGAAGGCATCGACGGGTCGGTCATCGTGCGCACTGGTCGACCAATTCCCGGTGTCGCACCGAGTTTCGCCGCCGGTCCACCGATCATCGTGATTCGCATGGCGGTGGGTGACGCCTACGGTGCCGACGAGGGTCGCAGCGGACAACCGGGCCACGCGAGCGAGGTTGCCTGGCGCACGACAAGAATCACTCGTTCGTCGTGCCGCTTCGTTGCCGAGTACGCGTTTCAGGCCGCCGAGATTGAAAACGGACTCGTGTACGGCGGACCAAAGTGGACGGTCTCACCCGTGTACGAAGGCATGCTCAAGGAGGAGATGGACGAGGCGGCCGCGCGCCATCCCGCAGTCAACTACCGACCGACACTCATCGATGCCTCGTATGCGGGACTGCTTATCGACGTGCACGACCAAACATTGGTGATTCCCGCACTCAACCGCGACGGCGACATTCTGAGCGACCTCGTGCTCGCCATGTTCGGATCCATCGCCGGCGCCGAGTCGGTCTTGTTGGCGCTTGACAGTGACCTACGACCCAAGGTCGCCATGGCCGAAGCGCCGCACGGCACGGCACCCTCACTGCAAGGAAAAAATGTTGCCAATCCCATGGCGATGTTGCTGGCTGGCGCCGCGATACTTGACCAGGCGGCGTTGCTCTTAAGCGACGATCGTTACCGCGATGCCGGTGCGCGATTGCGTTCGTCCACCTTGAGCAGTGCGGCTGCGGGAGTGCGGACGTTCGATCTGGGCGGCAGCGCGTCGACCAGCGACGTCGTTGACGACGTCATAATTCGACTGAAGGCCCTCACGGTGTCCTAGGACGCACGTGTGCAGCATCACCGAGAAGACCTCCACTGCTGCACGAAGGCGGGACCGAAAGCGAGATCGGGGCCATGATTAAAAACGGATCGGGTGATTCGGTCATCTTTTTGGCTTCATTTTCTGAGTGAACGAAGTGCTACCTATCCCGTCCAAACCCGATAGAAATGGTCTCGCATCGGCGGTTCTTGAGAAGAAGAGGTCGTGAACGACTGCGTTTCTCTCGATAAGTGCGCCACCGGGGGCAATTCCGACTATCGATCAATGTAGCGACGCCACAATCGTCACCACCACGTTCAGAGACTGCGCTCATTGGCGTTGGAACGAGAACACACTTTTGAAATTTCCGGCACGGTTGCCACTAGCCAATCGTGGTGGTCGTTGTAGGCGAGACGGTCGTGGTGGTCGATGTTGGTGGGGTGGTCGTGGTGGTCGACGTTGACGAGCTGGTCGTCGTGGTCGAAGTGGTCGAGGTCGTTGACGTAACTGCGGAACTCAAATTCAGCGCGCTCGCGAAGAGCCCGAGGTCACTCTGCAGCAATTGGCCTTCGATCCGTCCGATCGTGTGATTCAAGATTCCATTGGCGATGGCGCCCGCGGCGAGTTCAAGATCGCTGGCCGCCTGCTTCGTCTTACCCTCGGTGTAGGCGGCTTGGGCAAAACC
>Ga0182030_10001083_pt1 | contig 54837 bp, 72 predicted proteins | sample 812S3MmetaG_FD_121299 | JGI IMG/M metagenome (GOLD analysis project Ga0182030, IMG submission 121299) | Permafrost microbial communities from Stordalen Mire, Sweden - 812S3M metaG (Illumina Assembly) | ecosystem: Environmental > Terrestrial > Soil > Wetlands > Permafrost | place: Sweden...
CACAATCATAGAGGAGCATGGCGGATCTGACGACAAACGCTCGCGGACGACACGCTCCGGACTGACGATAAGCTCGGCCGTTTTCAGTTTCGCCGCGCGCGGGATGAACAAAAGGATCGACAATCCTAAATTTACCCCTAATCGTCTGTAAGTATATGATATTAAAAGGGATGTTAAAAAGTTACCCCGACGAGTTACCTTGAACTTTTTGATCGGATGCCAAGCCGTTTTGCGGCGTCAATCAGGGCCTGATCCTCAACGTGAGCATAGCGCAAGGTGGTCGAGAGGCTCTTGTGACCTAGGACCTTTCCGACAGTCGCCAGTGAGACGCCAGCCGTTGTCATTGTCGTTGCGGTCGAATGGCGCAAGGTATGGGGAGTCGCGGGGGGCTCAATCTTCAAGGCAGCGGAGGCGGCAGACAGCCCTTTCGCAATCCGCTGGTATGTTGGTAGCCCTGCTTTGACAAAGGCCCTCAGCTCCTCGGAAAGGTCGCCAACGAACACTGAGCGCTTCGCATCGTTCTTTGTGGTTCCTTCGAAGAGGTCAACCCATTCGCCACGGAGATTGTCTTTCTTCAAGTTCCTGAACTCGGAAATTCTGAAGCCGGTGGCGAGGAGAACTCTGGTCGAGAAGGCGACATCCTTGAAGTTATGCTCCTCTAGCCATTTGATGAGCCTCGCTTGATCCGTCTCGTTCAGAAAGTTCAACCGCCCGACAGGTTCTTGTTGCTTGGGGACGGCTGGAACTCCGGGGATCAGCTCACGTTGCCAAGCCCAACGGAGAGCACCGCTGACGGCATATAGAAATCGATTGATCGTTGCGGGGGCCATTTCGCTGCGGGCGCGAAGCATCCTGACCAAGAAGTCGAGGGCAGGGGTCCTTATATCTGTGACGGGTGTATCCCAGCCAATAACAGAGAGAGCTTTCTGGAGACGGGCAGTCGATTGCTTCGCATCCTTTTGTCCGCGATAAATCTCTTGAGCCCCTTCGAAGAGATCACGAGCGGTGAAGATCTTCGGGGACAGTGTGTATATGTCAACTCCAGACACTTCCCCTCCGCTATATGGGTCTCTGTCCACAGATGGTCTGAGGTCCACAGAAGGGAGGTTGCTCTTAGCTCTGATGGGGGCCGGAGCGCTGAAGACTTTCTCCTCCTTTCCTTCGCGAAGGGCGTCTTCAATCTGCTTCGCCTCAGCGTAGTCTCGGGATCTGCGACGAATTGTCTTACTGACCCCATTCGTCATCTTCCGGACCTCGACAATCCAGACGCCAGTCTTTGTTCCGCTCTTGTTCTTTTCGGCGTAGATGGTCACGGGACCTCCAAAAAGGTCAGTTTTACCACCTAGGCGGGCTCCAGGGAAGTCCCTCAGGTTTTTGGGTATTGAGGTATTAAGAGAGATATTAAGAGATAAAGGGGAGGGACTAGATATCTTAAGATATAGAGATATACCGGGCAGTCACCGATGAAACAGGAAGAAGAGGAACACGGCGGCGGGCGGGCTCGGCGCGGCCATCGCCTCAACTCTCTATTCGTTTTTTCCAGGGCTCTCAAGTGCGTCACACCTAATAGGGCCTATATCTACACCAGGGCGCGGCGGGGGGCCAAGCCTGATTTGATTACGACTTACGTTTTCCAACCTAATAACCATGTGGTTCCTTGTGGGGTCCCTGCTTTGGGATCTATCCCAGACGGCTTCGAAGCCTTCTTCGAATCGATGCTTCCTTCTCTCCGATTCCTTTTATCGAAGGCGCGCGGGGCCATAGGCCACGATCACGATTTAATCCTTCGGGCCTTTCTTTCCCATATGACTGATGTCGCTCCGAAGTCGGGATCTATCCGATACCAGACTTTCAATCCTTCGAAGGGCTGGTCCTTTAACGTTTGGCTCTGTGATATGCTGAAGTGGTTCATCCTAGATCCTGTGAAGTTGACGAAGAAGCTTGTTGCTCAGGAATTGACGGATCGCGCACGCGCTCAGGTTGTTCAGATGGCGACTGAGTTGGTCCAGATGGAGCCTGAGGAGGATGACTATGTCTCCCATATTGATCTTTCTGGAGGGGGCGAGTCGGGGGCTGAGGTCTATCACGATCACGATGGCCATAACCCATTCCTTCTTATCCAACCTTCTGAGACGATAGTTCTCTAGGCGGCGGGGGCCGGTCCGGTGAAGGTGGCGCAAAGCGCCGTTGCGATCATGAGCGATTTCATTTGCATGGCCATGCCTCCGTAAAAGCTTGTATTGAGTGCGAGCTATCTTCGTTCCACTTTTGCGGGTTGCGCTGCGCCCAAGTGACGAACACCGTAGCCAATTGCCCGTAGGTCATATGCCTCGGGAAGCAGACGACATTAAAATCTACCACGCCTGCCATGTAACCGAAGCACTTGCCAAACTCGACATCATTATCGGAGGTGCATACTTGCAAGAGGTCTTGGACGGTGTCTATTTTATTGGCATTCGCGTGCACCGGTATGGTGCAGTAGGCCGCTGCTAGTGCCGTCGAAAGCAATAATTTTCTCACTGTAATTCTCCTTGTGTGTCATCAATAAATTGCGTGATCACCGCCTTTGCATCCAGGGCAAACACGACTAGCTTGGAGAGCGTTTTGCCCATCGGCATCGTGCGCCAGAGCGTGCGCTTCTACCCGCGCCGTGTCCTCGGGGGTGAGGCGGAGGCAATGGCATCGGGACCGTATATCCTATCGATTCTCTTATCAAGGCTGTGAAGGAGAAGCTGGCACAATTCGCCCGGCTCTTTTTTTGTCTTTCCTTTTCGATCCAGGCGATGGGGAATTAGCTCATGAGCTGAGGCGATTATGCCGAACTTGATATAATCCCAGGGCCATTTTATGAAGCCTTTAGGGTGTGTTCCCTAAAGGGGGCCAATCTATGCGACAATTTATTTGCTTTCAGTGGCTCTGCATCAAAGATGCATGGCAAGGGTGTTGGACCAAAGCTAACGAATTGGGGGGATTGCTCGGCGCGGGTATCCTTTGGGTGGTGCTGCTTTATCTCTCGCCTCTATTGCGGGAGAATCAATTGATAGAAGCGCCGACAACATATTGGGGCGCTTCTGGCCTCAATTTCCTAAGTGCTGTTGGGTCAGTAATTCTAGCTGTTTTTGTCATTTTCATTGGTCGCCTCATTACCGCGCCAGCACGCATTTATGCAGAATTGAAAGCAACTATCCCACCAGTTTTAAAATCCGATATTGATTTAGCTATCGACAATATATGGGCTTTCGAGACGATAACAGTCGATGCTGACGGGCACAAATTACCGCACGCTCGGTTATTATGTGTGAGGGTATCAAACGCCGGAGATAAATTTTTGCAGAAGTGCCAAATCACTTTTGGCCCAAAAGGCTGTCATAATCCGGTGAGCGGCTATTTCGATTTGAGGCGCGGAGAATCCAAAAGTGTCCCCGTGCTTCGAATGAACTGTAATAGCAAAGACCCCCGTCCTTTTCTATATTTTCTTCGAGATACCGACTGGCAAATCGAGGCTGGTGGCCCCAAATCGTGGCCCAACCCCGGAATTTACGAAATCATAGCCTTGTCGGCTGACACTCATCCGGCAACACTAGGTGTTAAACTAAGCCAAACTAATGAAAACTGGGAGTTAACCGAATGCGGTTAGCATCCCCTTGATGGCGGGGGCTCCCTATATAATTCTGTACGCTACTCACAAGGCGAACCAACTCAGCCGGGCAGCAATGTCCGGCTTCTTTTTTTATCTGACGGGGAAAAGATATGAGGAAAGCATACCACAAGACAAGCCCGGTGAAAGTTCTCAACGTCTTCGATGCTGAGCGTCAAAAGAAGGGATTGCCAGCCCTTCTAGGTGTCCATGTCGAATACGGCGGGGCGGGTCAATATGACCGGGGGACTGTGGTTCACATGTACAAGGAAATTGCGAACTGGCGTGAGACGGCGAACGGCGCTGTCACTCTCACCACGATCTGATTTCATGACCTTGAAAAGCCCCTTAGTGTAGGGGGCGCAATCGCAGCTCCAATCCGAGAAATATTTGAGCTGAGGATTTCATTCATGGACACGGATTCCGCAACGGCTATCGCAGTCGGCCAGATCATTACCTACGCGGTCCCTTATGTCTGGGCTGCAATGGCAGCCGTGTGGACGGCTGTTCTTCTCCCAGTCCTCAAGAAGCATTTCGCTCATCTTCTGACGAATGATCAATGGGCAAATATTGAGCGCGCGTCGAAAGAGGCGGCGGCAAAGATTTGGGCAGAGGCTGAGCCAACAATTGCGGCTGAGAAGATCCAAGCTTCAGATCCTCGTATTTCCTTCGCGGTCACTGAGGTCAGTGCCATCGTGCGGGCGACGGCAGAGAGCCTCGGGCTGACCCCGGAGAGGCTGAAAGAGATCTTGACGGATAAGATCCACGCGCATCTTGGAACGATGCAGGCGACGGCGGGAGTTGTTCCCGTCACAGTAAATTAAACCAATTCATTTTTTAGGAGATTTCACATGGCAGATACACAAACTGGCGACAAGGTTCTTGCGGCAATCGTCAACTTCGTCAAGACGTCAGAGACGGATGTCCAGAACGCTCTCGACATGGCAACCAAGGCGGGGAACAATGTCACGATCCAAGCATGGACGGCGCTCCTTGCTTTCATGAAGCAGATCGATCAACTGAACACCAATCTCCCGGCAGCTCATCTCGCGACTGACATCGAGCTTCTCACCGAGATCACTCAGGCTCTGCAACCGGGTTCAGCTCTTGTGGTCGCGTTCTCCGCATTGGCTCAGTATCAGACCCAATCGGCGGCTTCCATGGTCACTGGTATCGTGACGGGGGCAATCTCGCTGACAAAGCTGATTCCGGTGCTCCCAACAATCCCTCTTTAATCCGGTTTGATGATGGGGTTCGCATATTTGGGAGCCCCATATCTTTCTTAGAGAACATTCTCGGAATCAGATTGGATGAGGTGGAGGATAGTCACAGACGGATTAGGAATTCTTGTTCCTAATCCGAGTTGGTGGGAGTCTATATATAAGAAGAGGCAGTCTCACTATGACCCAAGGACAGGAAGATTTATATGATTGATTTGTTAGAGGCTGGGGAAGAGGTTTTGGAAATTGAGGGGTTTCCCGGATACTTTATTACGAATTTTGGAAGGGTCTTCTCAGCTCCAAACAGGATGCATCTGTCATCTTGGATAGAGTTATCCAAATCCTTCAAGGAATACTTTCATTCGACACTCCATAAAGAAGGCAAAAAATTCCCAACAGATATTCACATTTTAGTCGCAGAAGCTTTTATTCCAAATCCCATGAATCTTCCAACGGTGAATCATAGGGACGGAGATAAGTCTAACAACCGTGCTGACAATTTGGAATGGGCAACGTATTCGGATCAACGACAACATGCACTTTCTTCGGGCCTCCGTCAGTTAGGTGAAGATTGGGGCATTCAGAAAAGGGGGGAAGGGGATAAAAGGTTCTCGCTGACGATGACATTCCCTAGGGAAAAGAAGAAATACATTGGGGGTTTCTCTACCAAAGAAGAAGCTCGGTCCGTCAGGGATAGCATGTGTCTAGAACATGGTTTGATAAGACCCCTCACTGCATAGGCAACTTCATCCTTTAGGCGGGGCGGCTGAATGCGTTCATCAGGGGTCGAGTATCGTGACGGTCTGGAATATTCAGAGATAGAATGGGGCCGGGTTGAGTCACTCAAGGACCTCATCTCAGAAGCTCCGGATTACCTAGACCCCTTCCTTGCCTTCTTGCCCAATGATCTCGACCGTGAGACGGCGCGGCTCTATTGGGGGCTCTCGCTCAGTCAGGCCCAAATCGCGGATATCCTCCATGTCACCCAATCTGGAATCTCGTCTAGATTGGTGAGGCTGGAAAAGCGGATTCGCGTCCTCATTCAGATCCCTTCACTTTGTCCGCTTCAGGTCAGAGACGATCTGCGGCGACTATTCCCTGAAGACGAAGATCTCTTCGAGGTTGCTTTCCACGTCTACTTCAACGGCGGCAACCGTCTGCGGGTCGGGAAGATCATGGGGATGTCCAATGGCTGGGCTCAGCATGTCTTCGAGAGAATTGAGAAGGCGCTTGCATCTCATTCAGATCCACTCGCGAAGGTCTATCTGGAACACTTCGATAGGTTCATGGCGGATAATCTCTTCTCGGCTGCCACGAAGATGAATGATGATCTCAGGGCAGGTGCGCTGGTCGAGGGTCCTTCAATCACGGAGGGGATTCCTCAATCGCTCTATCGGCCTCCAAGTCCAAAGCGAATTCCTCGTCCGATTGGTCCATGCCTTCAGGGTGTCGTGTGGTCTGGGAACGCCAAGAGATGGGTCGTTCGGATCTATCTCGACGGGAAGAAGATCAATTGCGGGATCTATCGCACAATGCGAGAGGCGGGGCTCGCTCGCGACAAGGTTCTCATACTGAAGCACCATGGGGGAGGTGTCGATTATCGAGACAAGCTGAACTTCGATCCGAAGGAGAGTGAGAACTTCATCCTCTCGGATAGGGTCCTCACCAAGCTTAATCTCCCTATCCCGAAGAAGACGATGATCGGCGTAACTGTTTGGCAGGGGAGGAAAGGAAAGCTTCTCAAGGTCCAGATTTGGTTCAGGGGCACGAACCGCAGTCTTGGCTACTTCCCCATGGATCAGCTCAAGCAGGCGGGTCTCGCCTTTGATGCGGGCGCGAAGCTCATCGGGAGAATAGGGAAACTGAACTTCCCGGCGAAGGAAAGTGACGGGGTTCAATTGCCGAAGAGGTTCCTTGAGCTGGTTCAGCCTCCAATTTGCAATACGTCCCGCAAATTGGAGGCTGTCACACGGATAAGTGTAAACTAATCACCCCTTGCTCAGAATATGGGGGTGAAGAGATTTCATTTGGGCAACACCTAATTATTTCTCTTTAAGCGAAACTAATGGGGTGCTGATTAGAATAGGGTAATGGCCTTAATTGCCTCCTATATTAATAGATGACGGGGCCGGGGGGCCTCTTAGATAGGGACGATGACGATGATTGACGGTTTCCAACTCCTAATAGACAATTGCTGGCGTCTGCGGGGGCGGCTGCGTTATGTGACGCGGCGTGCTGTCCTAGGGCACTGCAATGTTGACGATGTCTCAACGGCGACGGCTGCGCTTGATGCGGCTGTTCTGACCTTCCAATTGGCGCGCGTCTCTGGGCGGCAATGGTCCTTCTCTCCCAATCCTTTTTCCAATCCGCGTACTCCTGCTTCTCTCTTACGGGCGATGCGGGCGGCTATACGTTCCAATCTTGCTGCGGCGGTGACTGTCATTCATGCGGCGGCTGTGCGTGTGGTTGATGCGGCGATTAGGGCGACTGACTGGGCTGCGGCTTGGGTGCGGTCCATTGGGCGGGCGGGGGTGGTGGTTCCTGTGATCTGTCCGCAACGCTGTTGACGGGTCTCTCTCAATCGCCAGCCTGACGGGCTCCTAGGTCTAATCAACCTTCCTCTAACGCCAACGTTACCAATAGACAATTTCCAATCCTCTTATTGCCGGGGGCTTCTCTTATGGCAATCCGCGCCGTTGCGGTTCGACGGCATGGGGGCCGGGGGGCCTCTTAGATAGGGCAACGACAATGGCAAAACGTAAAATCGACTATGACGCTGCGGTCGCTGAGGCAACTGCAATCGTCCAATCAATGACGCCCAATCAGCTTCGTCTTGGGGAGCTTGGGGCGGCTGTCGCGACTGGTTATGGCGACAAGACGTTGGCGAAATTCGCCAACGTGATCGGGGTGACAGCTTCATCCTTGCGCGGTTACATCGCCACGCATAACGCATACGCGCGGGTCCAATTTGCAATACGTCCCGCATATTCGTGCATGTACATCCTGATCAAACATCCGGAGCGTGTCCATCTTCTAATGGAGCATCCAGAGATGACGGCGCGCGAGGCACGGGCACTCATGACCAGACACAAACGGGCGACCACGACGCCTCCGACTGCAAACGAGAAACTGGCGGCGGCTGTCAAAAATCTGGATCGGGCGATGAAAACGGCGGTCGATGTCGCCGGAGTCGGGCAGTCACCGGAACAGAAAAAAGTGGTCACTGAGATGGCCTTGGTCTCTGAGAAACTCAAGACGGCCTTCGAGGTTTGCTTAGAGGATTTTCCGGAGGGTGTCGCTCCGGTCAGATTGACGCCGGAGGAAATCAAAACGCTGTTGAAGGGTATGCACTATGATGACCTCGGATGGTTGCACAACCCTATTGAGGCCATGCGTTGGCAGGACAGTGCAATTCGGGCTAGGGAAAACTTCCTGACGGATAAGGCTCGCAGCCTCGCGGCTGCGGTACGCGAACGGGCTGAGCGTGAGGCCAATTGGGCTGTTCGGTATGAGGTGGCGGAGAGGGTCCATCCGAAGTCTGACTTCTCCGACTTGATTGAACCTGAGGCAAAGCCAATCATCATCGACGGTCTATCTGATGCGCAGATCGTCGAGGCTTGCGAGGACCAATGGGCTGATCCTTCCGATTATTCAGATGATATCGCTGAGGCACGACGATTGACTGAGGACGCATGACGGGAGGCAATCTGGGGGGTGACTATCATCCATCCCCCAGCTCGGAGGCCACTCAGCGGGCTTCTCTGTGAGGCTCGAAACCTAACAATGGGGGAATCCAATGACGAAAGACACTGTCACCTTAGTCGCGATCAAAGCGATTGATGTCCTGACGGAGAACGATCCTCAACATGGGGATTGGGGGGAGAACTTGGGCTTTGCGAAGTGCTGTGCGAAGCACCATCTCTCCTATTCATGGTGGCCCTCTCTCCATGTCTATCTCACGCTGGTCGAGCTGTGCAGCGAGACGGGCTATGGGGAGGTGATCGTTCGGGGCGGATTTGATGACCTGAAGATAATTTGGGAGGAAGTGTGATGGTCTTGCTCGATTTGATTCGTCTTGGGTTCCTTGTGGCGGCTCTCGTGATGTTCGGCATGGTCCTTCGTCCGATGTTGTTTTGATTTGGTGTAAACTTCTAGCCAGATGTTCAGAATATAGAGGTGGAAAGAGGAGGTCGCTATGACAATGAACAAAACTGATAAAGTCGTGTTGGGTCTCTATAAGGCTTTCGGTCTTGGGATCGTGTTGGGCTTGGCCTTTATCTTCATGGGGCCATTTTGGGGAACTCTCTTTGTTCTCTTCCTCCTCGTCATCGTCGGGGCGATGGGCTTCAACCGGATTATAAACCAGATTGCGGGGAGACGGTTATGATTTCGAGATTGGGTGACGTGCTCTATTGGCTCTCTTGCATCATAGCGGCAGGGCTCACGGTGTTTGGGATGATGGGTGCTGCGAGGGAACCCTCAGTATCAAACCAGTATTGGGTCTTTGGTTTCTTCGCTGTTCTGGCGTTCGTCGTCTGGCTCATTGGTCGGGCGATCCGTTATGTTTTCTCAGCGAAGTGAAGAAGACGATTATGAAAAACCTAAAGAAAATTTTCTTGACGACAGCGGCGGCTCTGATGCTGGTCGCTCCCTTCGCGCGGGCTGAATGACTTCCCTGGTAGGGGTGAAGGCGGACACTTCCAAACAGCTCAGTGTTTTCCAAGGGCGAAGTGATGACGGCATATCAAGGGCAACGCGGCAGCTCGTGGGTAGGGGTTGTTTCCTGCTTACCAATTGAAGCAGGCGATCACTGCTTTGAAGAATGCTTGTGAGAGTTTCAGCAATCCCATGGTGGGGGCCTCCAACTGGACTGCTCGTTAGCTGGCTGCTTATTCCAATCCCCGATCTCCGCTCGGGTTTTGATGAAGCGAATAACCACGGCGGTCACCAAGGATAGAAGCGCCAGAATCTCTACTCCAGAAAACTTGTCTTTAATTTGCTCTATTTTGCTGGCCGAACCAATTATCCCGAGCACTCCGAACGTGAGATAGACATAGTCCAATCCCTTTACCCACTTTCCACCGCACTTCTTAGTCAGCCATTGCGCTCCACCCTGTAGCAATATTTCACATAAGACGATGTACAGAGGGACCCCATATAACGCTATGAATAGAAGCACATCCGCTATACTCACAGAGTGAATGGGTTCGAACATAAGGGCCATGATGCCCATCCCAGCCACAAAAGTCAGGAGCGCAAGGAGCGCAAAAAATGCTGGTGGTTGGTAGCCAGGAGACCAACGGAAAATATGATCCAGAAGAAACCCAAGGAGTAACGGAAAGACTATGATCAACCTGTGTTCGTTTACCCAAGTTGCTATTTCCATCTTCTTGACCCTCTCTCTATCGTGATGACTCGATACCGGAATGTGAGAATTGAGTGGTCCAAGCAATTATCGTCTCTTCCAAGTGTCTCATATATTGATTTTGATGGATATACTCAAGACTTTCGGATGGGGGGTAGGGCGCATCTCCGTGTTGGTGAAAGGACTGGCGCTGGATACGTTCGTTAACACACCTGGATTTTACCTTATAGAAAACATTTAGCATGAGCGCAGGGGGCGCTTTTTGATAGGGGGACAACATGGGGAACATCACAACTTTATTAGGGCTCGGTCAGAAGCCTAGAGAATATCCTGAGACCAGTCTTGAGGCATACAGAAGTGTAACGCCAGAAGAGCGGCGGGCTCAATGCTTGGCAATTCTCGAATTCATGCAAGAAGGGGATGCAACGGCTGACGAGGTCGAGGCGGCTCTGGGCTATGGTCATCAACGCTTCTCCGAGTTGAAGCGGGCGGGGCTCATTGAGAGCACAGGTGTCAAGCGGCGAACACGCATGGGCAAGCCAGCCTTCTCTTACCGGCTAACCAAGAAGGTCATTCCTGAGGTCACTGTCGGAAATTGTGGCTTTGTCTTTCCGGGGATGAAGGCTGGATCGGGAGGGGGCAGATCATGAAGGCTCCATTCATCACCATCGATGTCTCAGACCGATACATCGACAGAGAACAATTCTGGCGAGATGCTGAGGCGGCGGGACGGCTAATGACTCGCCCGACTCAGACAGACTTCCTCCTCGAATTGTGTCAGGCGAAGGCATGGCAAGAGGTCAACGACAGTTGGCTCACAGATGCGAGGGCTGGGCAGATCGCAGACTCCATCACTCGGGAACTCTGGAATGAGTGTGTCAACCGTGGGCTCTGTGAGCCAAGTGTGAGGGCCATCCAACTCATTGCGAGTCTAGAGCCATGATGGACTTGCTGAACTTATTCGAGGCTTGTCCTGAGAGCGGGCATTATTTCAGAGACCTGAGCGACATCGACCAATTTGTGGCAAGGGGTTTCTTTATCCAGAAGCTGTCTTCGAAACAGCTATCCTCCTTGTTGAGCATCTCTCAAGCTGCCGTAACTTTGAGGATCAATCGAATACTGGAGAAGGTGCGGCTCAGCCTGCTATGTCCCGCTCACGATCCGATACAGGTCCGCACTGATTTGAGGGGGTTACTCAAGGACGAGTCCTCGGTCGAGATCATGTATCACTTCTTCTGGGCTGGGAGCATTCGTCGGGTGTGTGCGCTTACAGGTGTGCAAGCAGTCGAGGCGGGGCATCTCTTTAAGAGTGCTATGACGACACTGCGAGCGATATCGAGGGACGAGACTGACCCTAATCAACAATGCTTAGCGGGGGACTATCTTAGGTATCTGGAAAAGGTGCGGGCTGACGAGAAATTGCTCTCGCCACTCTGCAAGAAATTCGACAAACAAAGGTCAAGTTTGGTGAGGGGTGAGCGACTTCAGCCCTATATTATAGAGACGGGGGAATGACATGGCAGACGAACAAATCACATTGGTGTTCAATTCACCGGAGAAAGACATAGAGCACGCTTTCAGCGAGGATATTATCACTTGGCAGGATGCTCTCTCTCGCTTCCATCTGTTCCTTAGAGAGGTCGGGTTCACTTATCTGAATCTTCATGAAGATGCGGAGGGCAATCTCGTGTTCAGCAAAGACCCAGTCGAGGGGTCACGATAATGGGGGATACAATCCAATTCTCAAACTACAGTTGGGGACGCGCAAGGCAGGAAGAAACTGTTCGACCGATAGACATCCTCAACAAGGCGAAGGTCTTTCATGCGAAAAGTGAGGTAGACTTCTGGCGAACGATCCGGGAGGGTAGCGAATGGGTTGTCCAGGCGGCGGTCGAGGATCTAGCTCATATGACAGGTCATAAGATTGTCGAGGAGTTCCCTCCAGATGTCACTCATCAAAAGGATGGGGGCCGAATCTATTCCCTCTATTGCGTTGTCATGTCTCGGCAAGACTTCCGTGAATTGAAAGACATGTTGGGGGACTTGGTTCTCCGGAAATAATCATGACCTTGAAGTTTGGTATTAGTGTGAGGGGCGGCGGTCAGAATTCGACACAAAGCAATACAGTACGAGAACATCTATCGCACGCCCCAATTTCTTCCTCTCGGTGCAAAGCCGAGAGACGGTGACTAGCGTTAAACCCTATCGACGCTGAGTCATCTGGCCGCTCCCCGAAGTCCTTGCCCCCGCCTGGATTTCAAAAAAAGGGAGCGGCCTTTATTTTGTGGAGGTGGCGATGGTCTATCCAGACGGCGGCGTGGCAATCTTTGACGAACAAACCCCGGATGCCATTGCAGACAGGACTTATGCTCTCGCCAAGCTGGTCGAGGCGGCGAAGGCTCTTGAGCGGGGGTCTCCATTGCTTTCATCTGTCCTAGAGCACTTCAAGGCTGTGACGGCTACATGCAAGACTCCGGAACAAAAGGCCGGGGTCACTCCTCTTCATATGGTGAAATGACACATGACCTATAATATTCCCTTAGGTGTAGACCCTCACAATGAGAGGGGGAGGAAGATGGATGGCAATCCTTATGCACCGGGTAAATGGCTTGTAGCACGTGTCGGCTTTCGTGACGGATCATGTCCACTCGCAGAGATATGGAAGGGTGAAGTCTACCAAGTCCATTCTTGGATCATCTCAGATGGTTGTCCGGGGGTCTTGCTGGAGGGGCTGACGAAGACAAGGGCATTCCCGATCTATCTCTTCGCTCCATTGAAGCAGGGGCTTGATCCTAGGGAATGGTTCAAGAAAGAAATACGGAAGTACGAACAAGAGGGGGATTAGATATGAAAAACAGCTATCAGGCCGTATCCATCTTACATCAAATCTTTGATAAGGGCGGCACACAGGAAAGCATCGCTCGTATTGAGACGCTTGTGAACATGGGGTTGGCTTCAATCTTCGTGGATCAAGACATTGCGTTGGAGATCGTGGAGGCGACTTCTGACCACGTCGAGATTCAATTGAAGGGGGATCAAGGAGAGAACCGGGAGCCATGGGCTGTTATCGTGTTTATCCTGAAGGTGATCGATCTTATTCTTGGGAAGCATGACCCTGTCTTGGCTGTCACTGAAGTTCCTTTTGTCTCGGAACGATACAGCTCACAGCTCTCTCATTTCATTCAGGATTTGGCAAAGCCTCTTCCTGAGGGATTGTCTTTGCGGTTGATTTGAGGCGGTCATGAAGCACAAGCCTCATGTAGACAAGGGTCTGGCGGGGAACTTCACTAAGCGTCATATCGACAAGCTCATCAAGCGCATCATGAAGAACCCAGACAAGCCTATCACAGTTGCTGACCACAAGACGCTCATGGACATCGTCTATCTAGCTGATGAGCCAAAGAAGGGGGATTAGATATGAAGAAATGGATTCTAAGACAATTCCTACGGATGTTGTGTGTTGCTGACCAAGTCCTTTACTCAGTCGTTGAGGCAATCGACGGTGCAAGACTTAGGCTCATGCCTTGGACGATCCGTCTTGGCGAAGTCTACATAGGTCGAGAACTGACTGATGATGAGGTCAGGGGTTTCATCATGTATGGTGAGACGTTGGACTTAAGAGATATCTCTGCAAGAAAGTGAATGGGTCCTTCTAGGGAGGGTGCCGGTCATCTTGGGTAACGCGCCAGCAAGCCTAGAAAAAATCAACAACCTAAAATTTATTTCAATGTCAGGTCTATAGGTAGTAATTTATTGGGGGAAAACTCTAGATATGGTGGAAGATGAGATAGTCCCTGGTCAATATTTTGTGGATCTCCTTGGCGTCGTGATCCGAACTGTCCAGCGAATGGGGGTCGATGGTCATCTCGTGAAGGCTCCAGGGCGCGGGAATAATTTCTACAAGCAAGCCAGTCTGAAAGCTCTTATCGCTTGGAAAGATACACAGATCCAAGAACTCCGAGACGACAACAATCCTGAGCTGACGCGCATCAAGCAAGCCATCGCTCAGGCTGACCTCGACTTCAAAGAACAGCGCAACGCAAAGATCAAGGGCGAACTCATTCCTAGAGAAGAGATTCGTCCGGGATGGGCTCGGGTTGTCCTGGCATTCCGCACGGCGATGATGGCAGTCCCTTCGAAGGCGAAGACGGCAATTCCCAAGCTCACAGTGAAGGACACGAAGATCCTCGAAGGTCTCCTTCGTGACGGCTGCGCGAATGCGGGGCTGATCAAGGACGTTCCTCCTCCGATTGAGCGGGGTGGTCCTATAGACCCAGAAGCTGACGACGATGCTCCAGCTAACGAATGAGATCGCTCTCCTAGCGCAATGGCCTGAAAACCTCACAGTCTCTGAATGGGCTGCAAAGCATGGCGTCCTTTCATCTGAGACATCCGCACAGCCGGGGCGGTTCGTTGCTTTCCCATACCAAATAGGCATCCTCGACGCTGCTTCAGATCCTGAGATTGAGAAGATCACAGTCATGAAATCGGCGCGGGTCGGATATTCGGCCTGCTTGAACATGATGCTGGGCTTCTTTGTCCAGAATGAATCGGCGGGGATCTTGGTTGTCCAGCCTCGTGAAGCCGATGCGATGGACTTCTCAAGGACTGAGGTCGCCAATTTTCTCCGAGATTCGCCCTGCTTCGCTCCGCTCATAGGGGAGGTCAACGCACGATCCGGGGAACAGCGCATCGTCAAGAGGTCCTTCAACAACGGGGCTAGCATATCGTTTGCTGGGGCAAATTCCCCGGCTGGGCTGCGAAGGATCACCGTCCGGGTATGTCTAATGGACGAGGTCGATGGATGGCCTCCAGGGGGCGCGGGTGATGAAGGCGATCAAGTCCAGCTCGCTTCGAAGCGCACCGAGACCTTCTTCAATCGAAAAATCATCATGGGAAGCACTCCGACGAATAAGGAGACCTCTCGTGTGGCCAAGTCCTTCGCGACCAGTGATCAGCGCTTCTATTACGTTCCCTGTCCAAATCCAAAATGCGGGCATATGCAGACCCTGAAGTTCAAGAACCTGACTTGGGATAAAGACGCTGACGGCACTCACCATCCTGAGACGGCGCACTTCGTCTGCGAGAAGAACGGCTGCATTATCGAGGAGAAGCACAAGGCAAAAATGCTTTCGCTTGGGGAGTGGCGGGCGACCAAACCCTCTCTCGGTCATGCGGGCTTCTTTATCTGGACGGCCTATAGCCTTTCAGCGAATGCGACGTGGCGGCAGATCGCTGAGGAGCATATCGCGGCGAAGGAAGACATCCTGCTTCGCAAGACCTTCACCAACACGACTCTAGGGGAAACATGGGAGGAATCCGGGGAATCCGTCGATTCAAATTCCCTTATTCGCAGGATCGAGAACTATGACGGGGCGACGGTTCCTCTCCCAGTGACGACACTGACATTCGGCACTGACGTTCAGGACAACAGACTTGAGACGATTGTGCTCGGTTGGGGTCCGAAAGAAGAGTGTTGGGTGATCGATTACAAGATTTTTCATGGCTCACCGGGGGAAGGTCCTCAGGTATGGGGTGACTTGGATCACTTCCTTTATGGCGAATACATCAGGGAGGACGGTCAAAAGCTGCGAATTCGGGCCGGGGCGATAGACACAGGCGGACATTTTGGCTCTGCCGTCTATGACTTCTGTAAGAAACGCATCGGGCGGTCGATCTTCCCCATTAAGGGCATTGAGAACGGGCGAGTCTGGCCTCGGGTTGCCAAGCGGAACAAGAATAACGAGCTGATTTACAATGTCGGCACGTCTCAGGCGAAAGACATCCTCTATGCTCACTTGCGCATGGATAAAATGGGAGGTCCTGGCTTCATTCACTTCCCAGCGGGGGTCTGTGACGAAGATTTCTTCAAGCAACTGACTTCTGAGACATGTCAGACGGTCTGGAAGGCGGGGCGCTCCTCTCGGAAGTGGATTCTCAAGAAAAACCAGAGAAATGAGGTCCTCGACTGCATGGTCTATGCCTTCGCGGCATACAAATCACTTCCCCATTCAGATTCTATGATGCAGCCCCCTAAGCCGGTCTATGTCGATGCTGTCTCAGGCAAGCCTCTGGCGAAGAATGAGCCGACATCTGAGGTTAATCTCGACAATCTATTCCCTCAACAAATCAGGAAGAGGCGCTCTATTTCGAGCATGTTGCCTCACTGATTTCAAAAAAAATAATCACGACCTTATAAAATCCTCTTAGGTGTAGCCCTAGAGAGGGGGATTCAATTATGGGTCCAATTGCATTGTCTCTTCTCCCAATAGCGGTCTTTATTTTTGTCTATACCGGCTTCCTTATTCGAGCCCCGGTTCTTGTCCTAGTACATAAGAGAAAGAGGGGCCATTGAGGTACAATCCAAACAACTCCATCCTCGCTGGCGTCTCTCGCGACACTCTCACCTTATGGCTCACACAGGCTCAGCAAGCGATGGCTGACCTCATGATGGGGGCGAAGGTAGTGACTGTGAGCTATGAGGGCAAAAACGTCAGCTATACCCCGGCAGATTCTGCAAAATTGACTGAGTGGATCGCAATGCTCCAAGCCCAGCTCTCGGGAAAGCGCACACGTCGCGCCCTTCGCCCATACTTCTAAAGGGGAAATTGAATGCCTCCAAGCATGATTCTCGGCCCTGATGGCAATCCCCTTAACACAACGAAGCGGGCCGATGCCATTCGCTCTCGCAATCGTGCTCTTTCAGGCGGGGGCAATCGATCTTGGAACGGTCCTTATGACGCGGCAAGTCTAACAGATCAGCATTTTGAGAACTGGCAGCCCTATCTAGGCTCTGTCGATTCAGAGAACGTCTATCGTGACCGAATTACAGCTCGCGTCCGGGATCTTGTGCGGAATGACGGCTGGGCAGCGGGCGCAGTCACACGCATCCTCGACTCCGCCATTGGCGCGCATCTTCGCCCAATCCCCAATCCGGATTATCACTATCTTGCCCTCGTGACGGGGAATAAAGCCTTCGATCACACATGGGCTCGTGAATTCAGCAAGGCGATTGACGCTCATTGGCAGTCTTGGGCAGAGACGGACACTGGTCTGTATTGCGATGTCCACAGACTGAACAACTTCACTCAGATGATGGCTCTCGCTTTCAGACATCTCCTTGTGGATGGGGACGCTATCGCAAGGCTCAGATGGCTCCCGAAGAGAATCGGGATGGGCAAGGCTCGCTTCGCTACTTGCGTGGAGGGTATCGATCCTGACCGACTCAGCAATCCGCAACTCCGCTTCGACAATGAGACGATGAGGGGAGGTGTCGAGGTTGATGCAGACGGGGTCGCAAAGGCTTATTACATCCGGGAGGCACACGCGGGGGATTGGTGGGCGGCGGCGAAGGCTCTTACTTGGACTCGTGTCGAGAGGGAAACCTCATGGAGCCGTCCAATTATCATTCATGCGTTTGAACCCAACAGATTTTATCAGCATCGCGGAGTCGGCGGAATCTTCCTCCCGATCCTTCAACGTATCAAGATGCTGGCGAAGTACGATTCGACTGAGCTTGATTCAGCAATCATCAATTCGATATTCGCCGCATACATCCAAAGCCCCTTCGACAAAGACTTGGTCGCGGACGCTCTTGATGATGATGAGCACCTCGACTTCTATCAGGAGTCTCGGGGGGAGTTTCATAAGGACTCCAAGATCGTCCTTGGGAATGCGCGAATTCCACTTCTTTTCCCTGGAGAAGAGATCAAGAGTGTGAGCGCTAATCGTCCCGCAACTAACTTCGCTGGGTTCGAGAGCGCTGTGATGAACAACTGTTCTTCGGCCCTAGGCATTTCAGCGGCTCAATTCTCCAATGACTTCTCCAAGGTGAATTACAGCTCCAGCCGGTCTGCGATGCTCGAAGCCCACAAGACACTGCATCGTCGATTGAAGGACTTCTGTGTTCGGATGCCTAATCCGATCCGAAACGCATTTCTCGAAGAACTTTTCGAGACTGAAGACCTGCCTCTTCCTAAGGGGGCTCCAAGCTTCATCGAATTCCGTGGCGCATATGCCAAGGCAAGATGGTGCGGACCTCCGAGAGGATGGATCGATCCAGTCGCGGAAGTCCAGGGGGATCAGATGAAGTGTGAGGCGGGCTTCACGACACTTCGCGACGTTTGCGCTGAACAGGGTCAGGACTTCGAGGAGGTTCTTGAGCAACGCGCCTATGAGATCAACAAGTTCAAGGAATTGGGAATCCCAGCTCCGGAATGGACCAATGTCGATGCAGCGAAGGAAGCTCAGGCGAAGACGGTGACGGCGGACGCGGCGATGGATGCTGCAAATGCAAAAGATGAGGGGGAGAAGTCCGATGGAAATTAACCCATGCTTCTTGAACAAGCCTCTCTTCCTTGAACCCTCTAAGGTCTCTCACCTCATAGAGAACACGAAGAAGGCAGTAATCGGCGGCAAGATGGTCGAGGGGAAGCCCTTCGAATTCATTCGGGGCGTGGCAATCATCCCAATCTCGGGCGTCCTTGTCCATGATTATTACAACTACTTTGGTGAGACACTCTATTCAAACCTAGCGAACTCTCTTTTCGCTGCGGTCTCAGATCCTGATGTCACGGGCATCGCTCTCGTGTTCAATTCGGGCGGCGGGGATGTCAGCGGCTGCTTCGAGCTTTCAGACAAGATTGCAGAGGCTCGGGAAGTGAAGCCAATCATCGCTGTTCTTGATGATTGTGCATACAGCGCAGCCTATTGTCTTGCTTGTGCAACATCCATGATCACCCTTCCCTCGACAGGCGGGGCGGGAAGTATCGGAGTCATCGCCCTTCGCTCGGATATTACAGGGGCAATGGAGAAGGCGGGCGTCAAGATCACTCACCTTCAGTTTGGTGACTTCAAGACGGATTCCTATCCAACGACAGAACTCACCAAAGAGGGGGCAAAACGTCTCCAAGCTGACGTGAATGTTCTTGGAGAGCAATTCTGTGAGCTTGTCGCGAAGAACCGAGACCTTGATGTCGATGCTGTCAAAGCCATGGAGGCGGGAACGTTCCTTGGACAGGCGGCTGTCGATGCGGGGCTCTGTGATGCTGTCATGACCCTTGATGAGGCTCTCGTGGGCTTCATGGAGGAGATGGAGACAGAGTAAAATAATCACGACCTTATTAATTGTCTTTAGATAGATCACCAATTTGAATCCTCCAAAAGGAGATAATTATGACCATTGAATTGCAAGAGATCGTCAAGCCAGCTCCTTTTGCGCACCTCAAGACGCGCGGCGCTCGCCCGACTGCGAAGAAGGTTGCCGAAGACAAGGATGACGACAAGAAAGAGCCTGAAGACGAGAAAGACGCAAAGGCTTGCCCGAAGGTCGAGGACGAAGATACAGACGCCAAAAAGGCTGAAGACGAAAAGCCCGAAGACAAGGATGACGAGAAAGACGAAAAGGGCAAAAAGGCCAAGGGCAAAAAGAAAGTCAAGGCTGAAGACGACGAAAAAGACGACGAGAAAGCCGAAGACAAACAGGAAGATGATGACGACGAGAAAAAGGAAGATGCTCGCAAGGCTGAGCGCTCCCGGATCAAGTCCATCATGGCTCATGGCGGAGCACAGGCGGAATATCTCGCCTATGAGACCGATCTGTCTGTCGAAGTCGCTCTTGGGATTCTCGCGAAGGCTCCGGAAGCCAAGAAGCAGGGTCTCTCTGAGAAGATGGAAACTGTTCCAGCGGCGACACTCATTCCCGGTGATCCGAACGCCAAAGCCGAAGACAATCTTCCCACAGACCCTCGGGCTCGTGAGATCGTTCTCGCCGGTCAATGGAGACGGGGCAAGATCTAATTCAGTCCGCTGAAAGGCGGGGGACGTTTAACCAAGGTATTTGATTTTTCATTTCAACATAGGAGGCCATAAAATGGCAACTTCATATTACGAGAATCCCCAACAGCCGTTTATGGCGACTGAGGTCTTCCAGCCCGATCAGCTCATTGCTGGCAAGGCTGAGACGATTGTCACAGACTCGGTCACGGTCCATGGTTCCGCTGCTATCCAACGCGGCACTGTGCTCGGCATGATCACTGCTTCTGGGCTCTACATCGAATGTGTGACGGGTGGGCCTTCTGACGGTTCTCAGATCCCGGTCGCAATTGCTGCGGATTACATTGATCCGACTAGCGGCGATGTCACTGGTCCTGTCTATATCGCGGGCGAATTCAACGGGGATGCACTGACGTTTGATGCCTCGTGGTCCTTGGTGACTTTGAAGACAGCTCTCCGTCCATACGGGATCTTTCTCAAGTCCTTCGTTTCGGCTGACAACGCTCACTAACATGATGCAGTTCATCCAAAAGATATTTCATTCGATTTTGGGGGAGACCCAGTCTCCTCCTCCCATTTAGGGAGATTTCATTATGGCTGTTACAGGTTTTACCCCTTATGACACGAACACTCTTGTTCAGGTCATTCCCACTCTCATTCGTCCGCAATCATTCTTGCTGGACTCCTTCTTCCCGAATCAAGTGTTGGCGGATAGCGAATTCGTTTCCATCGACATTGAACTTGGCAAGCGTCGGATGTCTCCGTTCGTGAGCCCAATGGTTGAAGGCAAGCTGGTCGAGTCTCTCGCTTACACGACTAACGTTTTCAAGCCAGCTTATACGAAGGACAAAAGGGTGCCAGACGTGAGGCGTCCGCTCCGTCGCATGATCGGCGAACGCATCGGCGGCGACAAGGATGGTCCGGTTCGCTGGGCCGCGAATATCGAAGCTGAGATGACGGATCAGATCCGTTGCTTGACGCGCAGACTCGAATGGATGGCTGCTTCTGCCCTTCAGACGGGCACTGTCGTGATTGTTGGCGAAGGCTTCCCGGAAGTCACGATCAACTTCCTTCGTGACGCATCTCTGATCGCTACCAACTCGGGCGGGACGAAATGGACTGCGGCGAACGTTGCGGCGGGCACTGCGCACCCAGTAGCGGACATCGAAGCTCTTCAACGGGATGTTCTGAAGCTCTCTGGCGCACAGGTTGATCGCATCATCTTCACGACTTCTTCGTGGGATGGCTTCATTTGTGATCCCCTACTCAAAGAGGCGATCTATTTCCCGAAACTGGGCGATTACGGCAACTCGATCAACATTGGTTCCGATCAAAAACTCGGCGCTGTGTACAAAGGGCAATGGGGCGCATTTTCTCTGTGGCTCTACAATGACTGGTTCGTCAATGACAGCGATGTCGAAGTTCCAATGTTGACGGACGGCATGGTGATCGTCGGCGGTCCTGACCTTCAAGGAACGCGGGCTTTCGGTCAGATCCTTGACCCAGAGTTCAATTACGAGCCAATGGCATTCGCTCCTAAGTCATGGGTCTCCCATGATCCGGCTGCTTGGTATGTCATGATGCAGTCGAGCCCGATTGTGATTCCTTCGCGTACAAACGCAGTGGCCTCGCTCGTCGCTTGCGATGCGGTCTATTCGTAAGACTCCTTAAATCAATAGTCGGCTCTGGGCATTTCTCAGAGCCGATACTCAAGAACATTTAGGGGGGACTGACATGCAATTCTGGACATGGGGCGAAATTCAATACAAGCCAACGACTCTCGCTGGCTATGGAATCACGGACTCTTTGGCAACGGGGGCTCAAGGTGCTCTTGCTGCTACTGCTCTTCAGCCGGTAGTCACAGGCGCTGGTATCCATGCGGGCGGCTTCAACAAGCACGCTCTCATTGCTGGCGGGGCGGCTGGGGATCATACCCTTTCAGCGGCTAAGTCAGGGGATGAACTCGACGCGGTCATCTATTTCCCGTGTGCGACTTCCATCGTCTCCGGTGTTGTGGATCTCACAAGTGAATTCACGCTCTCGGCAGGCAAGGTGAACAACACTGGGCATACCGACACGACAGGCGGGTTCCTTCTCGTCTTCTATACGAAGTTGACCACGGTCTAAGAGAGAACAAGGGAGGGGCGTTGATGGCAATTGATTTCGATGCCCTCCTCGTGGCTCCGGGACAGAACACGTTCGCGAAACCTATCACGGTGATTCCAACGGTCTCTCAACCGGGGACTCCTGATATCCCAGCTCACGGGCACGATCCTGTTATTCCGGATGTTCCCGCTGTTCCGCCTGTTCCATACACAGGCCGGGGTGTGTGGTCTTCGAATATCACTGAGGTCCTTCTCGAAGACGGAGCCAGACTGACGACGAGGACTCTCTCGATTTCGATCAGGCTCTCTGAGTATGCAATTCCGCCAGTTCAAGGAGACGAGATTTCATTAGTGAGTGACACCGAATCCTTCTTTGCCGGAATTGCTCTCGGGACAACGGTCAGCTTCAATATTGACGATCTTCAATTCAAGGGGGATGGAAGCTGTCTCATCATCTTGAAGAGGGTGTGTGAACTATGACCACTCCCTTCATTGTTGGGTTTCCTTCGGGACAAGGTGTGACGATCCGGAATGCGGTTCTTTCGCGCATCTACCCTATGACAGTCAATGGGGTCGCTCTCAAGTCAAGTCGGGTAGTCCCGATACAGACGATACAGCCGGATCAATTGCCAGCGTTGGGGGTCTACATCGTCACTGAGACCGGAGTTCAGGACGGAAACGTCTCCATTCCGCAATTCAAAGTCTCTCTGGAATTGATGATTGCTCTTACCGTCATGGCGTCAGATCCAGTGTTCATTGATGGGAGCCTCGATGAATTCGCTCAATCTGTTTATGACACCCTTCTGACGGACCCTACATTCCTTGCCCAGTTCGAATATGTCGAGAGGGTCAAGCGGGCCTTCGCCTTCAAGAAGGAAGGGGAAAGCTACGTTGCAGAGATCGGGGTCAGTCTGACGGTATCTTATCGCAGTCGGTATGAGCCTTACGCACCAAACAGCCTCACGTTGGTTGATGTTACGATTGAGGAACCTTTGGGGACTCCTATTGTAGAGGAGAGGATTACTTTACTGGGGGCATAATTTTCACGACCTATTTTATCGCTAGGGATAGCGGCATGATTTTCTAGAGAGATATTTAATTCACATTTTAAAAGGAGTCCTATCATGGGATCGATTTCAACACAGGTTCCTGAGAGCCAAAAAATCCCGTTGTTTTATGCGACGGTGGACGGCTCGATGGCTGGCAATCTCACACAGAACCAAGCCGCTCTTCTCGTCGGTCAAATGAACACGACTGGAGCGAATGCTGGCACGGTGACGACAATGGACACGCCAATTGCTATCGGCTCTCCCGCTCTTGGCACATTCTACTTCGGCGCGGGCTCCATGCTTGATCGCATGATCCAAGCGTTCTTCAACAGCAACACAGGGCAGATGCTCTATGCGGCGGCGGTTGCTGACCCATCGGCTGGCGAACAGGCGACAGGTTCGATCACCATTGCGACGGCTCCAACAGCTTCCGGCACTCTCTTCGTCACCATCGCTGGTCAGTTGGTTCAGGTTGCAGTCGGCTCGACAGATATCGTTGGCACTGTGGCAACCAATCTTGCAGCGGCGATTAACGCAATGGTTCAATTGCCAGTCACTGCGACTGTCGCTTCAGCCGAAGTCACGCTGACTTGTAACTGGAAGGGCCTCACGGGCAATGACATTACAATCATCCCGAACTTCCAAGGTCCAAACAGCGGGCAGGTCTTCCCGAAGGGTCTCACCCTGACGGTAGTTGCTATGTCTGGGGGCACTTCGGAGCCGGTCTTCACGAACCTCATCACGAACATTGCGGCCTTCCCATATCTGTATGTAGGTCTGCCGTACACGGATACTGCATCGGAACTCGCTTGGAATACCGAGTATGGTTTCGCAAGCGGCGGACGTTGGAACTACAGCCGTCAGCAATACGGTCAGATTTTCAACGCTGTTCGCGATGGTTATTCGGATGCGATCACGTTCGGCAACGGGGGTCCGAATGCTCCTCAGATGAGCACGATGGTCATTGAGCCTCTTACACCTTCTCCGGTGTGGGAAGTCGCGGCTGGTTACGTTGCGAATGCGGCTCTTGGTTTCTCTGACGATCCGGCTCGCCCACTTCAGACTCTTGAACTGATTGGTATCGTTCCGGCATCCCAGAGCAATCGCTTCTCTCAGGCTGAGATCAACAACCTCGCGAACAGTGGGCTTGCGGTTCAGGCTGTGGCTCCGAATGGCAACATGGCGATCATGGTCGAGCAGACCACGTACCTCAAGAATGCCTATGGACAGGGGGATACTGCATTCGGTCTTTGCACAGTGCTTTCGACTCTTGCTTATATTCTCGCGAACCTGAAGGCATCGATCACGAGCAAGTATCCTCGCTCGAAGCTCGTTGCATCGGGAACGGCATTTGGACCGGGTCAGGCAATCGTCACCCCAGCAATGATTCAAGCGGAACTCGTCGCTGAATATCAGGGTCTGGTCTATGACGGCGTTGCGCAGGATCTTCCTTCCTTCATTAAGAACCTGATTGTTCAGATCGACAGCGTGAACCCGAACCGCGTGAATGTTCTGTTCCCGCCAACGTTGGCTGGCCAGCTCCGTATCTTTGCGGCTCTTGCTCAGTTCCGTCTCTTGGCTGCAACTCCGGCGAATCTGTAAGGCGATTTATTCAGAAAGAGGGGACCCCTGTGGTTCCCTCCTTTCACCAAAGGTTTTTATGTAAGGAGATTTTCAAATGGCTACTTCAAATCGTATCGGCGGAACCATGGCGCTCAGCTATGACGGCAACACACTTGAGGCTCGCGGCAATTTCACGGTCACTGGTCCGACAGTTAAGCGCGACGGTGTCGCCGGACTCGACGGTGTTCATGGGTATGTCGAAGTTCCTATCGTTCCATCTATCAAGGGGGACGTTAGCATCGGCAACCAACTCAGCATCGTTACCCTCGAACAGATTACGAATGCAACCGTCCTCGTCGCTCTGGCGAACGGCATGAGCTACATGCTTTCTGACGCTTGGGTCACGTCAGCATTCAGCATCGACGCTCACGAAGGCAAAGTCGGCATTGAGTTCCAGGGTATGACAATGCAGGAATTGATCACCCAGTAATATACCGTATGTATTTTAGATAGGAGATATTTGATATGGCAAAACACATTCCGCGTGATGCGAAGATCGTCTCACTAGGCGAGGAAATCGAAGAGACAGCGGCTCCGGTCGCTGTCGAAGAAGAGGATGATCCGAAGTTCATCACCGTCCATCTGAGTAGAGCAATTCAGACTGGCAAGGGTGAAACAGATGTCATCAAAATGCGCAAGCCTTGTGGACAGGATTCGGTCGCGGTTGTTGACTCTCCCGTCAATTTCGATCCTATCTCAGATCCTCCAAAAATCTCTCATAACATGCCAGCGATGGTCAAGATGATCGCAAGATTATCTGGGCTCTCGACGGTATCTATTGGGTTGATGGACACTTCGGATCTCATGAACATTGCGTGGACACTGACCCCGCATTTTCTCCCGAGGCCAGGGGTAGCCTGATCAATAACGCGATTGATCTCGCCCTCATTTTCAAATGCTCTCCTTACGAATTCTTGGAGAGAGATGGAGATGAGATCAATAGATTAGCTAGGTTAGTGGCGAAGCGCATGAAAGAGATAGAAGCGGAGAGTCAAGATTAGGGGGGATGCATGTTTCTACAATTCGACTCATCCTCCTTCGAACGAGCTGCTAGGAATCTCGGAGCTTCAATAGAGCAAGTTCCCTTCGCGCTTGCGAGCACGCTCAATTCGGCGGCATTCGCAGCTCGACGCGAGTTGACTCAGGTCACTTGGCCTAGCTCTGTACAAGTCCACAATCCCAGATTCCTTACCAACGCTCTCCGCGTCAATCTTGCAGACAAGCACAATTTGCAAGTCGAAATCAATGATGTCATGGGGAGGGCGTCTCTCGCGCTCCATGCTTTCGGCGGAGTTAAATCCCCTCGCATCGCTCACCTTGCAATTCCAGTCTCTGGGCAACTTGTCCGGGGCATGAAAGGCATTGCGAAAGAACAGCGTCCAAAAGCCCTTATCGCCAGCACACCCAAGCGTGCTCTCCGTGTCACTCCGAGAGGTATCTTCATCGGGTCCGGGGGTTCTCTGGAGCTATTTTATGTCTTCAAAACAGTTGTCAAAATACCTGAGGACGTTCCCTTTGAAGAAGATTTCCGGAGGGTGATGACTAATAGGATGAGCACTGACTTACCCAAGGCGGTCAAGCACGCCATGGATACAGCAAGGAAATAAACGATGGCATCCGAAGGCGACGTTCTACAACTGATTGCATCCATCAGAGATGAGATGTCTCCTACTTTGAAGAAAATTCAAGATTCGCTCGTTCAGTTCGATAAGTACGCTTCGAAGTCACATAAGCAAGGTACTGAACTTGCGCAAAAACACGCTTTTGCAATGCAAGACCTCAAGAAGGGCGTGGGTGAGACGAGCAAGCATATCAAAGACATTTTGACTCCCGCTTTGGCTGGTCTTGGTCTGACGGCGATATCTGTCGGGGCGGCTGTCGCTGGATTGACAACTTCAATTAAATCATTTGGTGAATTGTCCTTACATCTGACTCGATTGAGAACAGAGACCGGGATGAGCGTGACTTCGCTTGTTGCTCTTGAGCAAGAGGCTGAACGTCTCGGTTCATCCGCTGAAGCGATGGATATCGGACTTCAGAAGTTTGCAGAGAACCTTGAACAATGGGGAGCCGGTCGAGGGGCCATAGTCGAGGCTATGCGGAATCAGAGACCCGAGATCGTCTCGTTTTACAAATCCCTTCAGGGCAAGGACACACAGACTGCAATCCCGATGGTCATCGCGGAGTTGAAGGAACTCAAGACCGTCGCGGATAAGAAGATGATGCTCAACGCATTGGGTCTTGATCCGGCTATGGCACTTATGACCAAGCAAGACCTCGATGAGATCACGGCGAAGATTCCGAAACTAACAGAGGCTCAAATCCAGGCAGGTAAGGCGGGGGCGATTGCTTGGTTTAAAATGAAAGAGGCTGTTCAGAATCTCTCGATTGAGATCGGGGCAAAGCTCGCTCCGGCAATGACGGCAATTTATGATGCGATCTCAGACTTCATTGAGGGTCCAGCGAAAGAGTGGATCGATTGGGGTATTGATTTTGCCAAGAAGAATCCAGAGCTGGTCACGGCTATAGGTGCGGTGGGCGCTGCATTCGTTGTAGCAGGAGCGGGAGCTGCGGTCTTATCTTTTGCCTTAAGTCCTATTGTCGTCACCTTTAGCCTCATTGCCGCTGCGATTGTAACGGCCATCGAAGCTTATAAGCACTGGGACGAAATCACTGGTAAGGTCAGCGGAGCCATTCGGGAGAAGGTTCTCGGTAAACAGGGGGCGGCTGAGGCTGTCTCTAAGGAAGACTGGATAGCACAGCAACAAGAAAAATTCGGTCAGGTCCCTCGTCATGCGGCTGGCGGCATCTTCACACGCCCAAGCGTGGGCATGATTGGGGAGGCGGGGCCTGAAGCTGTCATCCCACTTGGCAAGTTAGATTTCGCGACTGAGACGACATCCAAGCTGATTCTCTTTTGCGCTCTGCGCATCGAAGAGATGTTTAAGAAAGTCACCGGCTATGGGACTGGCGGTTATGCTGGCGGGGGCGGTGTATCCGGAGGTTCAGGTGCGAGTGGCACTTGGGGAGGTCAGCAAGGCCAAAGGAAAATTCTAAGCGGCTCTGGCGGGCTAGGGCGCATTGATAACAAGGGAGTCACAGGAAATCCCGGTGCGGGAGTAGATCCTGAGATCGCGGACATGATCCGCAAATCAGCAATTGCTCATGGCATCGATCCTAACACGGCTTTGCAAGTCGCTGCGAATGAAGGCGCTAAGGGTTATCATTTTGGTGAGAATGATGCGGGCGGCGATCACGGCAAATCGGGCGGTGTCTATCAACTCTTCATGGGCGGGGGCGAAGGGAACCGATACCAGAAAGAGACAGGGCATAGTCCCTTTGAATCCTCACGAGAGGAAGTGCAACGCCAAATAGACTACACCATGAAGCGCGTGAAAGAGGGCGGCTGGATTCCTTGGCATGGTGCTCGCGATCACGGAATTTCTCAGTGGCAAGGTGTCAACGGTCCTGACTCAGCGCATTACAATACCCCAATATCTGGAGCGTCTTCTTCGGGAGGCTCGACTCCGGCTGACGCTGGGGAACATCTCGTCGGTATGAGGGACCACACAACCGAAGGAAAGAAGTTCATCAATGAATTTCTTGGTAAGGGAAACTCTGGCGCAAATGTTGGGCGGGATTGGTGCGCTGATTTTGTCGCGGCATCTGTCAAGGCGGCGGGTCAAGGGGACGGCGCGGGGGCGATTGCCTCAGCTTGGTCAACTTGGGGTCAGGCGGTAGATAAAAATAACATCCAAAAAGGTGACGTTGTTGTCAATCGCAGGGGCGGCGCTCCCGGCTCTCGCGGGGGTCATGTCGCAATAGCCACAGGTCCAGCGGTCAACGGACGCATTCCAGTCATTGAGGGTGACGTTCGTGACGGTTCTGGGGGCCACATGGTTACGCATGGTTGGGAATCCCTCCGAGATGATGTTCGTCGGGGAAGCTATGGTCACTCGGGCGTTGATACCTCTTATGGACCTCAGCTTCCGGATTATCAGAATTCTCATCCGACTCCGGGGGGTCCTTTAGGTCGGCAATATGCGGCAGCGGCAAATTCTGGCGGCGGGGCTTCTTCTCCGGTCGCTCAGTCAGCGGCTGCGATGCGATCCTCAGCAAGCTCTCTTGGCAGCATGGGGCTCTTGGGGATGCTCTTCGGCACTGGCGGACTCGGTTCGATCCTATCCTCACTCCTTGGCGGAATGGGAGGCGGGGGCGGCGGTCTTCTTGGTTCCTTGATGGGCAGGGGAGGAGGTCCGATGGGCTTCCTTGGCGGGTCCATGGGCAAGATGATGGCAGGTGCAATGACTCATCAGATTGAGGGCAACGCTGCGGTCCATATCAACTTCAAGAATCTCCCGAAGAACACAAATACGGCGGCTAGCGTTGGGGGTGTCTTTAAAGACGTGCTCATCAATCGCGGGCAGCAATCTCCATTCGCTCAAGGTGCTTAAATGACGATACCTACATTCGGAGAAAAATGGCGTCAAGACCTTCAACCGGCTTCCTTCAGGGGGGCTGGCTTCAAGGTTGACACTGGGTCGAGATCGGGAGGCCGTCGCCTAGTTCCTTTCGAGTTTCCTAAAAGTAATACAAATTTTGTCGAAGACATGGGGCGGCGTCTTAAGAGGTATCGTGTCCAAGGTTACATCGTCCAGAACATGACTGACATGACCGATTACCAGACGGCCCGAGATACTCTGGCGACAGCACTTGAGGCGGATGGTTCAGGGTTACTCATTCACCCAACGATGGGTCAGGCTACGGTCTATGTCGAGCACTACAATGTGGTCGAGAACAAAATGAAAGGCGGCTTCTGCGAATTTGAAATGGAGTTCATTGAAGCGGGTTCACAGTCTCAGCCTTCTCCGAATCCTGTCGTGAATGTCGCGACAGCGGCGCAGAACGCGATCACGTCTCTCACGCAATCCTCGACCATGCAGGCGGCGTCTATTGCTCCAACGACTCCTTCAGTCGGGACGAATGGGTTTGGTCTCTCTGGATCTCAGGCTCCGACATCATCAAGCCCCTACGGGAGTCTCTCATGATCACGAAGCAAGCGCTCAATGAATCGGTCTCCCTCGCGACACAAGTCATTAAGGCTTTGATCGGAACTGTAAGCGGAAGCTCAATCGATGGTGGGCGGCTCGTCTATGACGGGGGTCTGCTTCTGGCGACACTCGCGACGCAAATCACTGGGGAGACAGTTCTCACAAGTCTCTCCAATCTTTTTGAGGAGACGCGGACTACAGGCGCGACACTTCCGCAATTCGAAGCAATCAGGCAGGTTCTTCTCGCAATGTCTCCGGTGAGTCTCACTGCGATTGCGCTCCAAGTCTTCAGCATTCAAATGTGTCTTGTCGAGCAATCGCAAATTCTCTCAGTGACGACATTCACGGCTCGTCCAGACATCGACGCGGCAATTGACGCAATCAATGCAGCATTCAATCAGGCTCTGGAGACGGCGGCGAATGCTTATGACTCCGTGGCATATCAGACGCTGACGGCTGTGGCTGCGGCGACATCTGAGTTTCTCAATGCGCAATCGATCACGCTCCCTCAGATAGTCTATTTTAGCTTTCCGAATGCCATGCCGAGTCTCTGGCTAGCTCAGAGAATTTATCAAGATGGAACGCGCGAACGTCAATTGGCTCTAGAGAACCAAGCAGTTCATCCTCTCTTTCTTGAGAGTCCTGTTCGCGCGTTATCACAATAAGGGGGGATGAGATATGGCCGTTGCCCCTCAATTAAATCTAGTCGCGCAAGTCTCGACATCGGGCGGGAATTATACCTACTGGAACTCAATTGCTTTCGAGCGGACATATGGTGAGCCGATATCGCATTTGACTCTCTCTGTCGCTGAGCCGGGGCAGAACGTGCCGGGCTGGAGCAACCAACAGCTCGCTGTCATGCAGCAAGCCACAGCGACATTCGCGGGACAGCCGGTCATCAATGGGATGATCGATCTGCGGCAAGTCATCTATGACAAGGAATCTCATCAGGTCCAAATCCGTGTCGCGAGTAACACGATCAACGCGGATGCCTCGACTGTAGATCCGGCAACTGATGGGCAAGGGGGTCAGTTCTCTAACCAGACCTTCATTCAGATTGCCCAAGCGATCATGCAGAAATGCAATGTCACTGTGAAGGTCGCGCGGAATCCACAAGGGGCGGATCTTCCGTTTGAGGCTGCTTCTGTCGGTAACGGAGAGACACGCATTCAATTTGTCAATCGTCTCGCGAGTATGAGGGACCTTCACGCGGTCGATGATACAAACGGGACTCTCGTCTATGGCAGGCCGGGGGATAATCCTTCGGGTTCTGGTCTATCTTTCGTTGAGGGGCAGAACATTCTCGCAGCTCGCTCCATTCAACAAGCAAATCTTCAGGTCCCTCAGATCAACGTGAAAGGATCTCAGAAGGGAACCGATGACAACAATGGCTCGACGGCGGCGCAAGTCTTAGCGACAGCGACCAATTCAAATTACAAAGGGCCTCCTCGTCCTTTCACTTTGATGATGGAACATACTGCTTCGATTCCAGAGGCTCAACTTCGTGCCAATCACGAGATGTCTTTGATCAATCTGCAACAGTTCGACGTGGTCATCACTGTTCAAGGATGGCTAGCTCCCTCTGGGCAGCTCTGGTCGAACTTCATCGGGAACTCTGTCTCTTTATATTCCCCTATGATCATGCCTCTCGGGACGGCTTATGCTGGACTCCTCATCAAGGGGACAAAGTTGATGCAAGACAACGAGGGCGGCACGAGAACGGATATTTCTCTCTGCATCCCGCAAGGTCTGGGTAATGGTGCGCCGATGATCAATCCAATTGCTCTGGGGGGCTGATAATGAGACATTCGACTCCTCGCAGCTCTTCTGACCGGATCGTGAATTCAGCGTCACGGTCCACGATCTCATCGACTGATGACTCTCATCTGTTTCAGCAAGTAGGGTTGAACGTCCAATCCGGGGAACAACATCAGGATGTTGAGCACGTCCAGCCATACGGTCTCGTCTCCAATGTCCAGCCTCCAACACAAGGGGCGACAGGTTCCAACACGGCGGCGGAATCCTTCATCGTCTACATGTCTTCGGATCGCTCGCATCCCGTCTCCCTAGTCTCGGGGGATAGACGCTATCGCATGATGAACCTCGCTCCGGGTGAGGTCGCTCTCCATGACGATCAAGGTCAGCAACTTCATCTGACGAGAAAGGGAATGGTCACAACCGTCCTTAACTCACAGAGCCATACCCATCAAATCATGCCTGACAAATCGTCGGCAATGAACAAGGATCAACAACAGAGAGGGTCGAGCGGGGGAACTCAGTCTGCGACATCTCAGTTTGGTCAGACTCCATGGGCGACTCTCATTGCGAATAACAAGCAAGCTCCGTTCGCATATCATAGCATCGACAAAACCTCACGCACGACATCTCACCCTGGCACGGTCATTCACAACATTTGGGACGCGAATGACGCGAAGGACCCAACGATCCAGGCGAGCAAGAAGAAGGTTGTTCACTCGAATACCCTCGACCAGAAGAAGGGTTCTATCCTTTCGATTAACAAAGGCAAGCACACTCGGACGGTAGATCCGGATAAGGGCATCACGGACTCTGTCGGCAACGGCGGGAATAACACACACTCCAGAACGATGAACCCACAATCTGGAGGCGGGATAACTGACTCTGTCGCTGGGGGAAAACACACTCGCATCATCGACGCGATCAAGGGGATTATAGACAACACGTCTGCTTCTCATTCCCGGACGGCGGCTCAGGGGATTAGCGATACAGCGCCCAACATCAATCACGCGGGGAACACGAACCTCCAAGGCAATACAAGCATCACTCAAAACCTAAATGTCTCTGGGCTCACTTCTCTCTTGGGGTCCCTCTCTGCGACAGGGGGAATGTCAACCGGCGCTCTTGTGGTCGCTCCAGATAGTGCGGGAGGACTTGTTCAGGCGACGATGGGCCTTGCTGTCACCAATGGCGCAGCGACAGATACACTGACAGCAAGCGGTCTTATCTCAGCGAACGATGCTCTCGCTGTCACGCACGGAATAACGACAGACACATTCGCGGCGAGCACTTCAGCAACCGTCAACAACATGGAAGTTGAACTCGGGCCGGTCGCCAACGGCTTGAACACACAGACGGCTTCCTATGTCCTTCAGCTTTCTGACTCCGGCATGATAATCGAAATGAATTGTGCGGGCGCAAACACGCTGACAATTCCCCCTCATTCGAGCGTTGCCTTCTCATATGCTCCCCCAGCTCGAATTGATGTTGTTCAAACAGGAGCTGGGATTACGACTCTCGTGGCTGGAGCGGGAGTCACCATTCTGAGCAACAACGGAATGATAATCAACGGGCAGTACACGGGGGTCAATCTCTATCAAAGGGCACTCAATACTTGGGTCGCAACCGGGTCATTGATATGAGGTCCTTGATATGAAGATGAACACGAGCTTCAACCAAACCCAAATCTCTGCGCATCGGTACTGGCGAGTCTACGTCACCCAGAACGGGGGCTCAGGTCTTGTCATTGAAGAGTTGCAGTTGCGCACAGTCATCGGCGGCTCGAATGTCTGCTGCTCTGGCACACCATCCGTTTCGACGACATATGGGTCTCAGGCGGTGGGCCTTGCCTTTGACGGAAACACGGCGACGTATTGGCAGGCTTCGACAGCGGCTGTTCCTCAATGGATTGCGTATGACTTCGGGGCGGGGAATAGGTTCGCGATTGTCGAGGTGGCCATCTTTCCGTATTCCTCTGGGTCCTATTATCCGTATGCCTTCTCCGTTCAATTCTCTGATGATGGGCTCATTTGGTACACGGCATGGTCAGTCACATATTCCCAGACATACTACTGGGCAGCGAGCACATGGGGAATCTTCAATGCCTCTGCGCCTCTGCTATGGACCCCAATCCTTGAGACGGCGACAGCTACTGTCTCGCATTACGGATCTACGGCTGCTATCTCACTGACGACGAGTCAGGTGATCGTGTTGAGTCTGAGGACCAAGGCAGGCGCTAGGAACATCATGAACCTCCAAGGGTACTCCGGAAGCACCTATAATTTTGGTGGTTACTATGACCTAAACTCGGGGCAGTGCTCGGGCAATTCTGGCGGTACTGCCACTATGACGTACCTAGGTAACGGATGGTATCAATGCAATCTGACCTATACACAGCCATTCACGGGTTCGTCCTATTTTTACATTCTGATTGGCACGGGAACTCTAGCATCCCCAATACTCACATACACCGGCATCGCGGGGGATGGACTCAATGTCGAGAGCTATCTTGAGTATTTTATAAACGGGGTCGCTCAGAACCCTCCCGCCAATTGGCAAGCTTACCTCACGAACGTCACGCTTTAAAGGAGACCAGATATGGACCTTCGATTATCGCCTATCAATTCGGAAGGGGTCATCCTTTACGATCTTCTCATGAATGAATTCGGTCAACTGGATGAGACGGCTGAGCTGGAATCGGCTGTCCTTGTCGCTCTCTGTTCCGACGCGGTCGCATCTGAGTCAGACACGCTACCAACTCCAGGCTCAACAGACCTTCGCGGATGGTGGGCAGATGAAAACGCTGGAGCAATCTGGCCGGGGGCGTGGCCTATAGGGTCGAAGCTTTGGCTCCTCAAGAGGTCGAAGATTGTGGATGCGGGGGCTAGGGAGGGGGCAACTCTGACTCGGGTTCAAACTTACATTGCCCAAGCCCTTCAGCCATTCATCGATCTGAAGGTCTGTTCGAACATCACGATCAACTGTTGGGAAGAACAGGGGTCCAAGATCTACGCTCAGATCGTTATGTATCGCGGTCCTAAGCAATTGCTGTCTCTGCAATTCGCAGCGCTCTGGAATGAGCTTTATCCCCTTCAGGCGCAGCAACGGATTTAATTCACGACCTTAACAAAACACTCTTTATAAAGGGAGATTTTCCAGATGGCAGCAAATTACGCACCTCCACTAAAGAATGACCGGATGGCTTGTGTCCAAACACGTCTAGACGCCCAGTCTGGTTTCGCTCAGCTCGTCATCTTCGATGCGAGTTATACGGATATCCTCGCGACGATCACCCTTCAGAAGCCCTCCTTCAGTCTCTCTGGCGGAGTTCTGACGATGCTCGGAGTTCCTCTGAGCTGCATTTGCGCAAAATCAGGGACGGCGGCTCTCGCCCAATTGCAAGACGGCAACTCGACTTGGTGGGTTGAGGGTCTGACGGTTGGCACTTCTGGAACCGATATCGTCTTGAACTCGGTCTCCCTTGTCGCTGGACAGGTGACGACCGTGACTGGAGTGGCCCTCACAGCGGCACCGTAAAACCCGATTTTCTTTTAGATAAAGGATATTTCGAATGTCGAGTTTCGTGGTCCAAACATTAGATCAAGTTAGAGCGCAGAATAGAGACGCGATTATTTCGCAGCTCCATGCTGCGCCGATGCTTCCGAATTCGGTTGGCCGAGTGTTGGCAGATTCGAACGCGGGGCTCGCCTTTCTAACCCTCATGTATATCCAATATCTGAGCAATCAGCTTCTCCCGGATACGGCGGAAGATGCATTCCTTGATCGCTTTGCAGACATTTGGCTTCTACAGCCAAGGAAGCCTCCCTTCTATGCAAACGGGACGGTCTCAGTCACAGCGACATCTGGGGCAATCATTCCCCTCGGGCAACAGTTTACAGCGGGGGGCGGCAATGGTCCGGTCTTCGCATCGACTGCGCAAATCACCGTGGGCATCTCGCCGGTCACAGTTCCTGTGGTCGCGATCTCTCCCTACTCGGGGACCATTGGAAATCTAGATCCGGGGACGGTTCTCGCTCTTGCTCCCGCAATTCCCAATGTCGCGAACATTGCGACAGTTGTTAGTCTCACGGGGGGAGCTGAACAAGAGACTAATGATGAGCTTAGGGCTCGTGTTCTACTCCGTATTCAGCAACCTCCATGCGGGGGGAATGGGACGGATTACGAGCAATGGGCGCTCAGTGTTCCTGGCGTCACTCGGGCGTGGGTTTCCCCATGTGAAATGGGTGTGGGTACTGTAACTGTCCGCTTCATGTGTGATGACCTTCGCGCTTCGAATGGGGGCTTCCCGCTTCCCGGCGATGTCGCAATTCTCCAAGCCTACATCAACACGGTTCGTCCGGTGACAGCAATCGATTGCTTTGTTGTTGTCCCTATCCCGCTTCCCGTGAATTTTACTCTGAACAACCTTAATGCGACTGACTCGGGAACGATGGCGAATATCGAAGCGAGTGTTTCTTCGATGCTCAAGGAAGTCTCCGCCCCTGCTTCATGTCTCAATGGTCTTCCGGTTCCCCCAACGACAATCTATAGCTCTTGGGTGAATCAAGCTCTCTTAGAAGCGGCTGGCGTTTCATATTTTGATTTGGTCATGACGGACGTGGTCCCGCCTTCAAAAGGCGCTCTCGCGGTCCTTGGCACCATAACTCTTTAAGGAGATATTGATGGACCTCGCTCTTGTTCATTCCGTCCTTGCCGCTCTCTGCCCTCCTATTTATGGGGTCTCTGTCGGCAATCCATCTGACCTGACGGCATGGGAAATCCTCCGGGATGGTGCGGGGACTTGGATGCCTCTCGACACAACGGCTCTCCCTGTCGCTGAAAGTCCTGTGATGACAAGCGCTCTCTCCGCTCCCGATCTGACCCAAGGGCTCAGTATCACGTTCACTGCGAACTCTGCGCTAAGCGGAACCTATCCAGTAGACCCAACGACGCAACAGAACCTCGCCTCCGTCTCCATTTATATCACAGTCAATTCAAAGTTCCCGGCAGGTCAGACGACAATCTCTTGGCAAGACATCAACGGCAATCCGCATTCAGGATTCACGACATCGCAATTTCAAGCCTTCGCATCGGCTATCGCTGATTATGTCGCGGCTGTCGATCTTGCTCGGGGGGTTCTCGGTATTGGCAATCCGGTGAATTGGCCTTCAGCTTCGATAACGATTTAACATAAAAGGATTTTCAGATGACCTATACTCCTTCTTTAATGTTCAATCGCGCCAAGATGACTGTCACCGGCATTCCTTCTGTCGGGACGATTCCCTTGAACATTGCCTCCGTTGGTTATCAGACCTTCCTCGCGGCGGGAGCGGCGAATGGCAATCTCGTCTCATATACAATCGAAGATGGCGCGAACTGGGAGATAGGGCAGGGGACGTTCTACACCATTGCTGAATCAGCGGTCACGATCTCTATTGCTTCTCCCGCTGTCGTCACCCTCGCGGCGCATGGACAGGTGGTCGGCAATCCTGTGATCTTCAGCACGACTGGAGCACTTCCGACAGGTATCGTCGCTGGACAAGTGTACTGGATTATCACGGCAGGCTTTGGCTCTGGAGCATTCCAGATCTCCGCTCTTCCGGGAGGCGCTGCGGTCAACACGACAGGTTCGCAATCAGGAACTCAATCTGTAACGGTCGATGCACTAGCACGCACGACGATCATTGCTTCGTCCAATTCGAATTTGGCAATGAGCGCATCTGCTTTGGCGCTGGTCTATCTGACATGCAATAGCAATGATTTCAACCAAGCGGCGTCAATGCTCGGGACGACTCTCGCGGCGAACGTCACAGCCTCATCTCTAACCTCGTTCGGGACGAGCCCCGTCACGAACACACAGACGGCAGGGGACAACTCGACCAAGATTGCGACTACAGCTTTTGTCGCGACTTCATTTGCTCCTCTCGCCTCGCCAACTTTCAGCGGAACTCCAAGTTTGCCGACAGGCACGACAGCCACGACGCAGATCGCCGGAACTAACAACACATCTTTAGCGACCACAGCCTTCGTGACAGCAAGCTTCCTGACGACAACGACTGCGGCGTCAACCTATGCTCCGCTCGCCTCCCCAACATTCTCCGGAACTCCAAGCTTGCCGACAGGAACAACGGGTGTCACGCAGGCGACCGGAACCAATTCAACGGCGCTAGCGACTACCGCATTCGTTCAAGCAAGCTCTGGTAATAACTCTCCCTCAGGTCGGTTGACTTTGACCTCAGCGACTCCAGTCTTGACGGCTTCAGTCTCTGGAGCAAGCACGATTTATCTCACGCCATATTTGGGCAATGAGACCCTGTACTGGAACGGTTCGATCTGGACCTTTGGCACATTCACTGAACTGAGCCAAACGCTCGCTGACGCGACTCATTCGCCTTATGCAATGCCTGGTAATGCTCTTGCAGACTTGTTCGTTTGGATGAACGGTAGCACGCCAACTCTCAGCCGTGGTCCAATGTGGTCCGGAAGCACGACATTCACGTGTACAAGTGCGAGCCCTGGCGTTCTCACGGTAGGACTCAATATCCCGAATGGGACTCCATGCTATCTCACGTCTAGCGGTACAGTTCCGACAGGCTTCACGGCGAACACAATGTACTACGCTGTGGCCTCCAACGGCAGTACGACAATCGAGCTTTCAGCGACAGTTGGCGGAACTGCAATCAATACATCGTCAACCGGCACAGGCACGATGACGATTGTCTATGGTGTCGCAAACGGCTCCCTTGGTAATGCAACATTCTCTCGTGGCACTCCAGCGGCTATCGGATTGGTCAATGGGTTCTATAGCAACACAGCAAGCATCACTAACGGCCCAGCGGCTGGGTATGGTCTCTATCTCGGGACAATCGCGACGAACGCATCTGGCACTGTTGATATGACCATGCCAACGACTGCGGCTTCTGGGGGTCAATATGGAGCGCTGAACGTTTGGAATTATTTCAACCGGAAGGAATTCACAATCACTTCCTTGGACAACAAAGCGAGCTGGACATATGCCCTCGCTGCTTTTCACGCCACGGATGCATCGACTTCGACAAATAGGGTATCCCTTGTTGTTGGTGTCTCGGAAGACATTGTCTATGTTGAGAATGCTCAAGTCGCATCGACGGCGGCAACAGCCGGTCTCTATGCCCTCTGCGGTATTGGATTGGATTCAGTCTCTGTTCTCGCGACAGAATGTATCGTTGGATACACGGTCTCCCAGACTGCGGTCGCGTCCTATGGGCAGATGTATGCTTCATGGCAAGGTAGGCCGGGCATCGGGCAGCATACCCTTCTGGCTCTTGAAGCGTCTGACTCGACAAACACAACAACTTTCTATGGGGCTGGAGGCGGTCAACAGACTTGCGGTCTGACCGTAGTCGCGTGGCAGTGAGGTGAATTCAAGATAGGATAAAGAGCACATGTTTTGCTTTTCAGCTCTCAGTGGATCACCTCTAGGCCAAGAACCCTCATGGCTTGAATGGCTAACGGGGGCAGTCACTGAAGCAAACGATACTGTCGCTGGTACGGGACTGAATCAATCGCCAATCTTTGGCTCGATGACAATAACCGAAGTCTTGGATTCGGTCATCGCGACAGGGACGGGGTTCTCTACATTCCAGGGCTCGGGGATGGCGACAGAAGCCCTGGACTCCTTCAAGGCATTCATTACCCTTGGCGCTGTTCCGGACTATCCCGCTTCGGCTCCTATCGTCAATAGGCGGGCAGATACAGATTATGTGACCGGCTGGTACAACCTGCTTCCACAAGGATCTGCATGGCCTCGTCTGAATGACACGACACTATACAAGTTCCTCCTAGGGCAATCTGGAATCTGGGGGGATGTCGATTCCCGTGCTGCGGATTTCATTGAGCTTGAGGCGGACCCGAGAGCAACCGTCGAAATGCTGGCGGACTGGGAACGGTGCTGGGCTCTTCCCGATCCGGGGGTCTCTGAGCCTATGACCGTCGAGGCCAGACAATGGGCTCTGGCGAATAAGTATCGCTTTCTTGGATCTCAAGATCCGCAGTTCTTTGTGAACCAAGCGGCGGCGATTGGATACCAGATCAAGATCATCGAGCATTCCCCGTTTATGGCTGGAATATCCCAAGCCGGGGACACTAGGGCGCTCTCTGGTCCTGATGCGGGATTCAGATGGGAGTGCTCTGGAGACCTTGGGCCGAATATCCGTTTTTACTGGAGCGTACTGGTCCTTAATCCTCGTCTCAGTTGGTTCAGAGCGGGCAGTGGGCAGGCTGGCGTAGATCCTCATTTGAGGGTCGCGCTCTACACAGACCTTGAGACGAGAATCAATTGCCTAAAGCCAGCGCATACCCAAGTTTATTTTGACTATTCTGGGCTCACAGCGATGGGCGCAATGGCCGGGACGCCATAAGGTTTCATGACCTTGTTTTTTGTATTTATTGAATAGGAGATAAAAACCCATGCAATATAATCAGCCATTTGGCGCGGCGACGAATGCCCCCTACATCAACGGAAATCCTTCGACGGGAACCCCTGGCTCGATTCCTCCGGCTGCGATGATGGAATATCCGCAGAGGGAAATCGTCAATGCGATCACGGCGGCGGGGCTAACTCCTAGCAACAACGATCTGTATCAGCTTATGGAGGCAATCGAGCTTCTGGGCAAGATTCCCTATTGCACAGATTCTGGCTCGGTCAACCACATAGTCATCAATCCGGCTCCTGCAATCTCGGCCTACACGACGCCCCAATATTTCGTCGTGAAGCTAGCCTATCCAAATTCGAGCAATGTGGATGTGTCTGTCTCTGGCCTTCCCGCTAAGCAACTTCTGATGCCATCTCAAGTCCAGATCCCTGAGGGGCTGTTGAACGCTCCGGGTCTCTACCTGATTGGCTTCGACGGAACGAACTTCCAACTGATTAACGGGCAAATCGCATCCATCGCTCCTCCGTCGATTCCCGTGATTGACCTCTGGCACTTTGGTGTTGATGTCTCGACCGTTCCAAACTTTGTGAATGTCACGACAGACAGCGTTGGAACCTCTTGGTCTCAAGGACTTGTGGTCTCCTTCATTTGCGCGAATACCAACACGACATCGAGCAACATGGAGCTTAATGGCTTCAGCAACGTCAACATCACACGCGCGGCGGGCGGTGCTCTTCTTCCGGGAGATATGCAAGTCGGGAAAATCTCTGTTGTCATCTTCGACGGAACGCAAGCTCAGTTGCTGAACCCTCAAGGGGGAACTGCTTCGATCTATGTTGGCACAGATGTCAGCGTGACAGCCAACACAATGACGGTCAGCACACTTGCTCCGGCTTTGACCACTGTCCTTTCCGGAATGATCTTCGATGTCACGAAGGGAAGCGTGTCGAACACAGGCCCAATTGCTTGCACCATTCTCACAATCGAGGCGACGGTTCAATGGGCAGATGGCTCGGCTCTCGTGTCTGGAGACTGGCCAGCAAATACGAATGCTCTCATTCAGTATGACGGCACGCATTATAATATTCTCTCCGTCATTGGTCCTACTGTGTGGCAGCGGAACACTCCAATTGGTCTCCGTCTGGGAACAGATACCGGCGCTGCAAACGCGGCTGTGGTCGCTTCTCTTTCTCCGGCGACGACATCAATCACGGTTGGGCAGCTCTTCGAGATCACGAAGTCAAGCGCTCCAAACTCCTCGACAATGACTCTAGCTGTCATGGGAACTTCGGGGGCTCTCCAGTGGGCTGACGGATCTGCCCTTGCTCCGAATGACTGGCCTGCTTCGTGCCCAGCACTCATCTCGTGGAACGGAACGGTCTACTCGCTTCATTCGGTTATGGGGCCTTCGGTCTTCGCTCGTGTCTCATCTGCGCCAAGTGGATATTCTGGACTTCTGATTCAGAACTATTCGGGCTCTCCGAACTCGACTCTCGCGATTACGGCGGATTCCTTGACCCTTCCGAATTCGGCAGGTGTCACCGTTCGTCTTCAGTCGGTATCTGTTCAGATCAATAATGCCTCCTCGGGGGCAGGTGGTATCGACACAGGATCATGTACGGCGAGCACAGCCTATGAATTGTATGTTGGTTACAATCCAACTACACGGGCGACAGCGGCGTGGGCAACTATCGAAGGCAATGCGACCACACCTCCATCCGGTTACACTTATTACAAGCGCTTCGGATGGCAGCGTGTTGATGCTTCTAAAAATTGGTGGAAGATCATTCAGCGCGATACCGATTGGCAGTATGTCATTCAGGCATATGGCAGCACGAATACCACATGTTTCCCGGACGTTGTTGTCGGGGGCTTTGGAACCTTCGAAGGTTACGGCACACAAGTCTCTTTGGTCGGCGTTGTTCCTCTGAAGAGCAATACCGCAATGTTCATCTTCGGCGCTCTCGCATTGGCCTATAACCAAGTCTTCATCTACCCCAATGCGTCTTACAATTATGCGTGGGATTACGGCGGGTATGTTCAATACATGTCGGCAACGGCGAACTCTTGGGTCATGACCAATGTTGTGATCTCTCAGCGTTGCGAACTCACATTCGAAACCCCGGCGACAGTGTGGGCCGATTCTCAGTCCGCTGGACTCTGTCAGGTCACTGGTGGGCGGCTTTCAATTTAATAGGAGATATTTCGATGCAAGCAAGATTTTGCTATTCATACAATCCCACAACTGGACTTTCTATGCACACGGTCGCTCCCGATTATGTGGCTGCCCAAGGGGAGCAAGTTTCTGTTGGGGAGCCTGCAACTCCTCAGCAATTGGAGACTTGGTTTCCGGGGTACACTGCATTGGCCGCACAGCAATTGAGGAGCAATCTGATTGCTTATGCAGGTCAGAAGGCGACTACTGTTGAAGCGGGGGGTGTCACGATCAATCTCGCTCCATCGGGGAAACCCAATTTTGTCTTCTGTGCGACGGATGCGACCACGGTCACGAAGCTCCAAATCGCAAGCTCTATGGCGCAAGCGAACCCGGAATATACCCAGCTCTTCAGCTTCCAGAATGGTCCAGTGGTTCTCAATGCGGCGCAGATTGCTCTTGCATATGTGGGCATCACAAATTTCTGGACGGCTGTGACTAACGTTCTTTCGGCGGTCATCGGGGCAATCAACACGGGGACAATCACAACGCCGGGACAAGTTAACAATCCTCCGGCTCCTCTGATGCCCTGGCCTTCGAATTCGTAAGTCTCTGTTAGAAAGGGAATTCATCTCATGACGGATACAGCTTATGCGGTTTCGGGGAGCCCAGATCCGAATGCAGCGAATCCCATCTCTCCTACACTCGGGGACGCGATAACGATTGCAACGACGAACTTGAATATCGCCATTGCACAAGCTGCGGCGGCTGCGGTCAGTGCGACTAATGCGGCTGCATCGGCTGCGACAGCGACATCAAACGCGAATACATCGACAGCGGCTCTGGCATCAGCTCAAGCACTTCTCGCGACACTCGGGCAACAGATGGCCGAGATCGCGGTGATCTATGGGCAGATCATTTCGAGCCAATCTACCTTCTCGTCCATGACCACGATGTACAACACGATCACGGCGGCGGTTGCCTCTATCAACTCTGCTATTGCTGCGGCGGCGGAAGGCGCTGTCCTATCTGTGAATGGTCAAGGTGGTGCGGTAATTGGTCTATTGACGGCGGCGAATAATCTCTCCGATCTCTCGTCTCCAGGAACGGCTCGCTCAAATCTTGGTCTTGGTTCAGCGGCTGTGTTGACAGCGGGCGGGGCCTCCGGCGCGGCTACTCTTGACTCTGGCGGTGTTGTCCCTGGTGTTCAGTCACGTGTTGTCTCGGTCTGCGGTCGCTTAGGACCGATTACTATCGCAAGCACGGACATCACTGATGCAACGACAATCGGCAAGACGCTAATGACAGCGGCAAATGCTGGAGCTGTGTTGACCGATCTTGGCGGAACAACTCTTGGCGTTGAACTCTTCGAGGCGACTAGCGCTTCGGCGGCTGTTGGGTATCTCGGGGGCACGACAATAGGCGCTGAACTCTTCACAGCGGCAAATGCTGCGGCGGCTATTTCTGCGATTGGAGCTGAGGCGGCTGCAACAGCGAACGGATTGAATACCCAGACGGCAAGTTATGTTTTGGTCGCTGGGGACGCTGGCAAGATTGTTGAGATGAATGTCGCCACGCCGAACACATGCACAGTTCCTCCGTGGTCTTCTGTGCCGTTTGCTTATGGCGCTAACCCAACTCGGATCGACATTGTTCAGACCGGAGCGGGGGCAACAACCATCGTCGCTGGAGCTGGGGTCACTCTGCTTTCAGCGAATGGGTATCTCATCCTCTCGGGTCAGTATATGAGCGCAAGTCTATATTGTCGCGCCTTAAATACTTGGGTTGTCTGCGGAGCGCTTGCATGAAATTCACCCTAGCGATTCCAGGCTCTCATCCAGTTATCCCTCAGACGCTCTACTTCACTTCGAACGGGACCTTCCTCGTTCCTGTGTACAACACCCTCACAGTCAATTTATGGGGCGGGGGATCTGGCGGTGGTTCTTGGCAATCAGGGAACGTCAATCCTCAAGCTGGCACGGCTTCTGAATTCGAAGATGGGATTTGGAACCCAACAGCGGGCGGGGGATATAATAGTGCGGGGGGTGTTGCCACAGGAGGGACTACAAATCTTTCTGGGCAATCTGGCGGCAATAATCTGCCTGGAGGAGCTTCTCCAAACGGTGGCGCAGCAAACGGGGGATATTCGACTCCCGGTAACTTCCCTGGGGGCGGCGGCGCTGGACAAAGCACCTATACATATGGGGGAAGCGGCGGCGCATTCTGCCAGAGGATCTACTCCATTTTCCAACTTCTCCCTGGAACTGAGATTCCATTTATCGTCGGAGTCGGGGGACAGCACGGCGGCTTCTATGGGAACGGCGGCGTCGGGGCAAACGGCGAAATAGAAATTATCATTACATAAGGAAGATATCATGGACACGGTCAACATCAGTGCATTGAACACTTCCAGCTTTGTCTTCTCTCGCGTGCTTACACCATGGGCCGATGTCTATCCGCTGTCGAGTGGAAAGTTTCGTATGCATATGAGGGCGGCGCTGACGGACAACGTGACATATTTTGAGTGGTCGAGCGACAACCGGTTGGCAGCGTATACCCAGACGTTTGCGAATGGTCAATTGACTTTCGCTTCGAACCCATCTCCCGGCGACACGATCATGCTGGGAAGTTCAGCGGTCGAGTTCACAACGGCTGGTCCGACAATCGTGATCGCTCCTTCAGCGAATGTGAGTGTGACGCTAGCTTCTCCCGGAGTCGTGAGCTGGACAAACCATGGGTTGCCAGCGGGCACTCCAATCTATTTTTCAACGACAGGATCGTTCGCAACTGGCATCGCAGCTTCGACGCTTTACTACATCAGCGCAACGGGCCTGACGACGAACTCCTTCCAATTCAGCGCGACATCTGGCGGGGCATCGATCAACACAAGTGGAGCACAAAGCGGGCAGCTATCCTGTCAGGCTCCTTCGACGGTTGTCCTTGCAGCTCATGGTCTCGTTGCGAACACTCCTGTCGAGCTTTACACAACCAACACTCTGCCTCTGCCATTCTCCAACGGGCCGATCTATTACGTGCTGAGTTCGCTTCTCTCGACAAACAGCTTCCAGCTCGCCACAGCGCCAAGCGGGACGCCCTTGATTGTCTCGGGGGCACAATCGGGCACGCAATCACTTATCGCCGGTCACGTGGTCTCTCTGGGGCCACAGGCGACGGTCACATTCACTCTAGGAACTCCGGGGGTCATCAACTGGACCTCGCACAATCTCCCGGCAGGGACTCCGGTTCAGTTCACCTCGACTGGGAATCTTCCGGCTCCGTTGGCTCTCGGCACGATCTATTATGTCTCAGTCGGCTCAGGGGCGAATGTCCTCGCGACGAACTCATTCACGATTGCTGCGACCTATGCTGACAGTCAAACAGGCTTGAATGACATCACTCTTGGGGGCTCGGTCTCTGGGGTCCAGACGGGCATCGCATCGAGCACGGTCTCTTGGACAACTCATGGGCTCACGCCAAACGAGCCGGTGATTTTTGCAACCACGGGAACGCTCCCGACTCCATTGGTCCTGGGTGTGAAGTATTATGTCCTTCAGCCTCTCATTGAGTCGTCTACATTCCAAGTCTCTGCGACACCGGGAGGGGCTCCGGTCTTCTTCGGTCTCACTCAGTCTGGAGTTCAGACGGCGACGGCAAGCACGAACACTCTTCCTGTGGGAGCCAATCTTCCCCAGACGCTCACGAACTTGCTCGCAATGCTCAATGCATCGACAGACCCCCAAATCAGCTTGGCGACATACTCTGCAAGCGGCTCTGGCACTTTGAATGTGAAGTACGTCAACGCGGGAACTCTCGGCAATCAATATGCCATTGCGGCATCGAGCACGAACGTCACCCTCTCAGGTGCGACACTGCAAGGCGCGGGCGGGATACTGACGCTCACAGCTCCCCTTGGGGCAATGGCGAATTTCCTCGGGAATTTTGTGTATGATTGTCGGTTCGAGAGTGCGGACGGGTCAACCATTGTCACGCTCTTTGGAGGCACGATCACTTTCACCCAAGGAGTCACTCGCTCGGGAGATACCAACATGGCAACACTACAACTCGGTCCCGCTGTTCAACTCGCAAACCTTCCGACTCCTATTGGCGACGGTGAACTCATCCAATGTTCTGACCTCGGGGGCGGTCCCGCTCTCCTCGAATCAGCCAAGGGTGTCTGGCGGCGTATCAATGAGGAATCGTTCTTCGCGCGAGGAGACACATTCGGAAACATCTCTCTGACGGTTCTCAAGAACAGCAACATTCAGATGTTCACTGGCGGGCTCACGGGGAACGTTGTGGTCAGTCTTACGAACGTCAACACGTATCCCGGAAGTTACTTCCGCGTCATCGCTCCAGGGGCAATGAATGGATTCTCCTTCACTGTCCAAGGGCAGGCCCTCACGAGTGGGCAATATGCATCCTTCCTTTGGAATGGTTCGACGTGGCAGATCTCGGGATTAGGATCGTATTAAAAACAAGACAGATATTGGGAGACTTTAGATATGGCAGCAAAGAAAAAAGTTGATCACAAGCCGATTCCCCTTCCCTTCTTTTCAAATCGTTTCGATGCGCTTCAGGCAGATGGTCAAGCGCTGGAGAGCTTGAAGCAATGGCAATCCAACTTCATCCTTCAAAGAGAGTCAGACCTCCAACACGCTCTCAATCAATTCTGGCATGATGTTGGCGCGGCTCTCCAAGAGCTAGACCCTGTCGCGAATCCTGATGACTTCGATCTCGTCTTCGATCCAAAGTTGAAGACGGCGGTTCGGAGACTCAAGCCATGAAGCTCGTACTGGCGGCGGGGCATACACCCGACTTTCCCGGCTGTTCGAAGAATGGAGTCTTCGAACATCAGACTTGCGCGAGTATCACGAAGGCACTCCTCAAGAAGCTTAGGGCGAACCGAGACGTCGATGTCTATGAGGTCGGGGGGAAGCTTCATGACAAGGTCGATAAGATCAACTGCATCGATCCGGATTGCGCTGTCGAGGTCCATCTTGGTAACACGAACACGAACCTAACGGGAGCGCGGGCTTTCTACAGTGACGGCGGCAATTCTCGCCAACTCGCTGAGTCTCTCCTAGACGGCTGTGAGCATACCCTTCATTCAGAATCCCGTTGGTCTGGTATTGGATGGTTCAAGAAGATCACCCCAGCTCAAGTCCAGGCGGGGAAGTTCTCTGGACATATCTGCAAGGTCGATCTCCTCCTCAGCAAGACCATGTGTGACGCGGTGATTATTGAGCCTTACTACATATCCAGCCGTGATGATGTCGAGCGCTTCAAAAATAATCCTGACCTTGTGGCAAGCGCTATTTATGAAGGTCTTATTCAATATAATCAACGGTTTCTAGAGGCGGCATAGTCTCTCAAATCAAGGGGGCACATGTGATGACTGAGTTAGAAAAAATAATTTGTGACAGGCAAGATCCTCGCTCTGGCTATTGGGTCTGCGAAAGAGCGGCGGTCCTTGAGACTTCGGTCACTGCAATTGAGAAAAAGATTGATGTCATCTTTGTCAAAATGGATCATATCAATGATAAGCTGGACCACATGTTTGAGCGAGTGGATATGCGATTGAGTGCGCTCGAAAGCTTCAAATGGCAGGCACAGGGCGTCATGGCTTTCATCATTCTCGTGTTCGCCCCGCTCTGTGCTTTCGTTGGATGGTATTGGCGGAATAGTGCGGGCATCGGTCAAGCTATCTCCCAGACCACGGGCATCGATCTCCCATTCTAACGGCGGCGGAGAATGGCCTCCTTCTTTCGCAAGTAGTCCAACTCTAAGCGCAGAAGTTGATTTTCTCTCGCCAAGGCTTTGTTCTCCCTAGGGACCGGGGCTTCACTTCTCGGAGAGGGTTCAGATGCACCCTCACCTCTGTCTATCCCCTTGGCCTTCATGACCCAATTGCTGACGTTGTTCAAATTTATTTTCCAACCAAGTTCCTTGGAAAGGTCCGCTGCCACTTTCGTCATGCTCTCGCCAGATTCCACTTTGGCGACGGCCTTAGCTTTTATCTCATCCGAATATGAGCGGCGCTGAGGGGCGGGTGTCATTTTCTTCGCGATTGTCTTTACCATTTCTGTATCTCCTAGTGTTGAAACTCTCTCATTTAACATTTGTAAGGTGAATCGTCAATTTGCGATACGTCTCGCAAATTCACTGCAAAAGGGGTAAACGCGACCTATTATTTCCCTCTGGGTATGAGGGGGGACGAGGATGTCCGTAGTGACCTATAGGGATGGGACTCTCGTGTCGGATTCCAGACTATCTGAAGATGATGTCATCTGGGGGCTCACACCCAAGATCATGAGACTCTCTTCGGGATGTCTCCTTGGGTTCACTGGCGATGCTGATGCTCGGTTCATGGTCAAGCTCCTCGACAAGGTGACAACACCAAAGAAGATTCCAACCTCCATCAAATTAAAGTCCTTTGACAAGATTGAATCTGAAGGTCTCCTTGTCTTCCCTTCTGGGGAAGGCTGGTTCATTGTCTTAGGCAAGGAGGGCGAAGCAATCCCAGCTCTGACGATTGGGGGCTTTGCTGCGATAGGGTCAGGGGCTCACTTCGCCTTAGGGGCTATGGAGCACGGAGCCACAGCCATTCAGGCTGCGAGGATTGCTTGCAAGCGGGTCTCGTCGTGTGGAATGCCGTTGCATTATATCAAGCTAGAGGGGGACGGCGAGATCAAGAATCTAGCGAGATGACCTATATATGAGGGATTATCAAATCGGGCTCGCAGCGGGGGCTGCTACTTGTCACCGGCTTCTCCCGGCAAGAGCCAATTGGGGGACTGTTCAGGCAGGTCCGCGCTTTTCCGATACTTGCGAAGCCTATGTTCAAGTTGGAAGTTGTTTATAAGGCGATTTTCGCGGCTGGACTCACGTTCAGAAGAACCATTTTCCACACCATAGAAGAGACTTACCACTAGAAGGCTAACGCTATAGCCAACAACAAATTTGTACTTGTTGTCACTTCCGAAGGCATAGACGCTTAGACCACCAATTATGGCGAGCACCGCAGGTATGACAGTTCCAACCGCAGGACTTCGACTAATGCCGGTCAGAAAGCCAACCGAGTAGCCGATGAGAGCAACCGGAACGCTGACAGGAAAGTAGTCTCGGAGAGTTACAAGGAATTCTGAAAAAAAAGTTGCAACCTTTCGAAAGAAAACCGCAGCTCCGAAGGCAATGGCTGTCGCGAAGATAAGTGCGAAAATAAGTGCGAGGATTATCGGATAGATTAGCTCAATAATGGTAAATGAAACCGGGCTAAAGTCTTCCATCGTTTACACCGCCGTTTCGATGATCCATCATTCGTGACATTTAGGGTGACGGTAATAGCGATATTTATGGTGATGGTGATGATAATAGTAAAACGCAGGTGAGCGCCTGGTCACAAGTCCTCCATATCCATAATATCCATAATGCCAGCGCATCGAGCGCCCGACGTATGGCCCGTACCTATACTCATATGCATAATACGGATACCCAAGCGCAACGTGCCGACCCGGCACGTATCCAAATCCAATGGATCGAAGTGGCACAGGGGTCCGGGCCATGGGTGGTGCCCATCGGACGCAGAGAGATGCAGCGATGCAACGTTTGAAAAGGTCTTTAGCTTCGCCGGTTAGTTCCTCCAGTGATGCTTGCTCGCAAACGGTGCTGCACGCTGGTTTCGACAACTTCAGCCTCGGCGCTTGCTGAGCGCTGACACCACTGGCAAGGCCCACGAATGCGAGGATGAAAATGCAACGCATAACGCTAAACCTTTTTTGAAAATAAAATGACATATTATAGTCAGACTGTCCAAAAATCGATGTCGATTCATGAGGATGACTTTAGAGATTAAAACGATCCTTCAAGAAGCCCGTGCTAAGCGAGACAGGATCTGTGAGGGATACGGAATTGTTCTTCCGGTGGGAGCGCGCTTGCATTTTAAAGTAGATAGGAATTCATCTGTATAAAATCGCGGGCGGAGCTTCAGACCCACCTGAATTTCATGAGTGTTAAGAATGCGCCAGTCGCGCTCTAGATCAGGATCAAGTAGAGCATTAGATAGCCCAATCAAATTGCCGCCAGCCCAGGCAACGTCATATCCGACTTGGGCAAGTCCCCAACGTAAAAGTGCTGGAGATACGTCCTGCATTTTTATGCCCAGTCGGCGCAGAGCAGCTATTGCCTCCTTGTCATAGATGAACGTGCCTGCATTGATGATGTTTGCTCTAAAAATGAGTTCCTGATGCACTTCGCGTCTCAAGCGCCAGAAATCGAGAAAAGGCTTCGCTAGCCAGCCGCAATAGCTGGCTGGAGGGGTGATGGACGCGAACGCAGTCCACAGAAATGTTGGCGACAAATCCATCCGGAAGCTCGTTGCGCAGCGCCGCGCATCCACCCAGCCTGACGACCTTTTTGATTCGTGTCGAGAGTCCTTAACGGACGCACACGAATGAGGCTGCGGCGTCGAGATGTCGCCAGAGATACCAAGAGGCAACAGAACAATATGGTTGCCAAGCGCGACCGACCGATTCCAATTCTGCATCCTCGCCGTACAGAAGGCGAGTGGCCCGCTGTAACCCGGTGTCCCCCAAAGCCAGTACATTGGGCCTCTTGAGGCCAAATATCAGGAACATTTCGGCAGTCCACCGGCCAATGCCGGGAAGTGCAGCCAAGGCTGTGATAACGTCATCGTCCGGCTGCCCCGCTAGGGCATCGAAGTCAAGCCGACCATCATGCACCCGACGGGACAATTCAATGATGTAACTGGTCTTTCGGGCCGAAAGCCCTGCGCCTCGCAAGACATCGAACGACACGCTTAGACACCCTTCGGGGGTGAAGCTCGGCACGACCTCCAACACGCGGCGCTTGATTGTGTCAGCCGCTTTGGAGGAAAGTTGCTGACTGATGATCGAACCCGCTAGCGTCTGAAACGGGGATAAATCGCGCTCGACGATAGGACAACGGCCATGCGCCAGAACCAAACGTGCCATAACCGCGCACGATTGGCTAAGATGCTGCTCGGCGATACCTATCGTTTGGGTCGAAAGGTGGTTGATCGAGATCACTCGCCTTCCCCTTGGCCGTCTGTCAGTTCAACGCTACCGCGCGCGAGATTTGGCGGAGCGAATACCTCGGGCGATTCTACGTCAAACCGCGATCCTAAAGCAGCTTCGCGCTTTGGGGTCTGCATGGATTAAGTGGGATCGTTACCCGTTGCCGACTAGCTCTTCCAAGTCCCCAATGTAAACACGCCCGGTTGTCTTTTCTGACCATTCAAATGACGGGCAAGCGGCGGCAATGCGTTCGGCGTCATCTGCACGCAAAAAAGCGACCGTGCAAAAGTCTCCTGAGCGATCAAGTGACATTGAAAATTGGCCGTTCAGAAGAGCGGTGAACAAGGCCGTCGCGTCGGCGCGGGAGGGCGCGTGCGAGTACCAATAGACAACTAAGTGAAAGCTATTTGCCCCTTGTGAAGCAACCAATGCGTCGAACGCCGATTTAGAAAGCATCTTCCGCGACATACACCTTCCTCTCCACCTCAAGGCTCTGACCGAATCTCCGCTGCGCCGCTACATATAGTCTGTAGACTCAAAGTCGTCATAGCGAAGAATAAGCAAAACTGATTCGGTCTATGACGCAACACCCAAAAACTCTTCAAGCAATCGTGGCCGATAACGTGCGGCGGCGACGCATGGCCCTCGGTCTATCGCAGGAAGAGTTCGCCGATGTTTGCGGTTATCACCGAACTTACATCGGCGCGATTGAGCGCGGGGAGCGCAACATTACTATATCAACACTTGAGGCTATAGCAACAGCACTGAATTTAGACGTAAAAGAATTGCTGGTGCCTCATGACTAAATTCGAGGGCGTCCAACTCACCCCCGAAAAGAGTCTGCCGCCTGAGTTTGTCCAGTTTTGTAAAACCGTCATTGCGAAGCGCGCGCGCACGGTGATCGATCACATTCTGAAGCATGGGATTATCACCAACGAGGATTTAAGCGAGCAATACGGCTATGACCATCCGCCTCGGGCCATCCGCGATGTTAGGGAGAGCGGGATTCCGCTCCTCACGAGTCGCGTGACAAGCCCAAAAACGGGCCGCCGAATTGGCGCATATACCTTCGACGACGTCACCAAAATTAAGCACGGCAGGATAGGCGGTCGGAAAGCCTTTTCGAAGCCATTCAAGCAAACACTCATCAGTATGTATGGCTCGCGCGACGTGGTCACAGGCGAGCTTCTCGACGAACGCTATTTGCAAATCGATCATCGCGTTCCGTACGAGGTAGGCGCTGAGGGCAACGATCAAAACCCAGAAAATTACATGCTGCTCGATGCGTCGTCGCAACGCGCGAAGAGCTGGTCATGCGAGCACTGCGAAAACTTCCTCTCCCTGCACGAGGTGAAAACGTGCCAGAATTGCTTCTGGGCGTCTCCTGAGGACTATGAGCACATAGCTATGCAGCCAACTCGGCGGGTGGACATTGTGTGGAGAGACGAGGAAGTCCGTCAGTATGAAAGCCTGAAGGCAGCGGCCCAAAGCGAAGGGGTGTCAATTCCGGTTCTCATCAAGGGTCGTCTAAAATAGCGACGCTTGGACTGGCATTGGTTTGAAAATGTCGGCATGTGCAACATCCAATGCCTTTGAAACATATAAGCTCTCAATCGTTTCGTCGTCGCGTCCGCTCAGCGTCGCCTGAGAGGAACGGCCCGCATGTAGCAACAGATGCGAAGCGTTGATACTCGGGGGCAGGGGGTCGCCATAACTTTTTTCGCCGCTCTTTCCGTCGTAAGACAGCACATAGGAAACGTCACGCGCATTCAACTCGTGAAGAGCATCAATCAAGGTTTCCCTGCATAACTGCGCGGCGTATCGTTTGTCACGACCGTATGTCGTCCCCTGATATGGAGGGTCCATATAAACGAGATCATTGGCCTTGGCGGTTGCAATGCAGTCTCGGAAATCGCCTTTGAAAAGGCGAGTGCGACCACGCAGCAACTTGCTGACAGCATGAACCGTGCGGGCCATCTTATCAGGCTGCATACCAGTGCGCCGCTTGTCCACGGATTGGGTAAAATGTCCTTTCTGATTAAAGCGTACGGCGTTTTTCACACAGCGAGCAATCAGATAGAGGAGATCGATGGGGTCTCGGTTTTCATTGTATCGTGCGCGCACTTCATTGAAGTGCGCGTGGCCCTTATCAAACTGCTCAGTCCACAGTGCGAGGTATCGATCAGAAACGAGGGCAGGTTTGTGAATAATCAAATCCCATAGATCGACTAACTCTTCGAAGACGTCACCAATTACAAACGAACGCGCAAGTTCGTGGTGAGCTGCATAAATCGTTATGGCAGCGGAACCAGCAAACGGTTCGTATAACGTCTCTATTCTGTCAGGGAAAATCTCGCAAATTCTAGGCGCTAGAGCCCTTTTGCTTCCTTGATACGGGATCGGTTGAAGTAAAAGCGGCGTCATCATGGCTCCTGAGCATAATGATTCACATGCTACTAAGAGTCATCATGTGGGGTCAAGGGGGGTCACAACAAGTTTCGCTAGCCATCCCCCGGCTTGTCGGCTCCCACAAACCTAATGTAAGCCCCCGCCCCGCATGGCGTTTGAAATTGGCAAATTTAACTAAGCTTGTGTCCCGAAATGGCGGGCGAGTGACAACGAGTGGCTGGGTTCCTCTCACACGAAATAGGGGACCCGTCTTTTCCTTAGTTTCAACCAACGGAGGCCAAATCATGACCAAGATGTTCAACTTCAATATTCGAATCAGAAAATGTCTTAAGTGTCCCTCCTCAACGCCGAGCCTGAGGAAACTGATTTTAGCGAAACACGACTTGCCGTGTCTGTCGGATTGCCCAACCGGCACTGATGAGCGGGGCATAGGGGACTAATCATGACAAAGATGTTTAACAACTTCGACTCCTCTGAACCTATGCCGAGAGGACCAGCTCTACAGAAAGCGCTCGAAGAGATTTATGAAGCTGTCGATGATCCTGAGAAAGCGGCAGAACTGCATCGGAGGATCATGCAACCGAGTCCAGATGACGAGGGACTAGCGGGGATTATTCTCGTCGTGATGGTCGCTCTGGACGCCAATAGGACAGGTCCCAAGGATATGGCGATCAAGAAATTGGTTGACTGGGCAGGATTGGGAGGTCCTGAAGTCTGCAACAAGCTTCGACTGGAGATGAGCTTTGAGCCTCTTCCCGAAGTTTAGATTTTGCAACTTCAGCTTTCCGAGGATTCCACGCTGTCGGGAAAGATTTGCCTCTCCCGCTTTCCATGATCTGGGCTCCCTGGCTTTTGAGGCGATTGTAGCGGAGCTGTACCCGGTTGGGTATCCATAGTCTTTCTTTTTCCGAGGGGCCACATGCCTGTGGGGGAATGCCCTTGCATTATATCAGGCTGGACGGAGACGGTGAGATCAAGACCCTAGCTCAAGCTCAATTCCGAAGACCCAGTTAAGACAGTTGCTCTCTGAATTTTACCCCGAGTGTTTACCCCGAAATCTTCTCAAAAAATAGATAACTTATTGATATTGTTGTGGTTATTGGCCTTCCATGAAAGGATCGACAAACCGACGCCGACGAGAATCGAAAATTCGATGCCGATAAAAATCGCCGCGAAGAAGGTGATCAGCACCAGCCAGGCATCATAATTCGATGCGCGGAAAACGTA
>Ga0182030_10001084_pt1 | contig 54835 bp, 57 predicted proteins | sample 812S3MmetaG_FD_121299 | JGI IMG/M metagenome (GOLD analysis project Ga0182030, IMG submission 121299) | Permafrost microbial communities from Stordalen Mire, Sweden - 812S3M metaG (Illumina Assembly) | ecosystem: Environmental > Terrestrial > Soil > Wetlands > Permafrost | place: Sweden...
CAGGGCAAATTAAATTGTTCACAGGAGAGTCCCAGTACGCTCTCATCGCCTGTTCTGCGAGAATTGGAATATCTGCAAGCCGGAGTTCGCGGATGATGATGGATGAGGTAGAGGATATCGTTGACTCGGAGTCAGCTGGGAGAAGTTGCTGATCGAGGATCGAATTTGAAGTTGTAGCAGAAAGAGCTGCTGTTGATACTGCTGACATTTTGAGGCCGTTGTTGCTGTAATAAGTGCGAAGACACAAAATTGGGAGACAGGGAAAAGAATAGGAAAGGACAAAACGTGTATGCTTATGGAAACATAGCACACCTTACTCACCGTCTATAAGAAGCTGAGAATGGTAATCATCTTCCAGTTCCTCCGATAATGACTCACACCGTGTGATGTTGTGGTGATGCGGCGTTCGGGTCAATAAGGATTTGTTTTCAGAGAGCTTTGGATTGTTTAGGAAGGTCGTTAGAATAAAACCCGAGCCACCTGGGGCGGATGATTTGTGGCTGCGCTCTAGAGGGCTTTGACCGCTAAATTCATGTCGCACTCAGTGTATGGAGTCACTAAAAACCTAGCGCATATTATTGCTAAATTACAGGGTATGCTCACTAAATACCATAGCTAAAGGCTACTATGGCCCCCGAAGCCTCCCAATTTGAGGAGACTTTACAACAACTTCAACGAAAGACATACTTTGCACTATAACAGGCATCTGGCTTTGTTACTCTCACCAGCACTGTGGTCATTCAATACGATATACAAACCCCAACAACAGTGCCTGAAATTTCATCACTTGCCCGTATGTATGCACATTGGGAGCTTCAATGGCGACACTCGAACTCAGCCCTGACGTGAATCTTAGGAGGTATCCCCCTCTGTACAAAGTTGCCAGAGTTGGTTTATCAACTCTCGAGGAAGGGACTAGGGAGAATTGATGTTCCCTAGCTGTTACGATAGATATTGTACAGGACTACCCTAGACCCTTCGGTAGTAGAATCGTCGAGGCTTAGAGTAGGCACGTGACTTTAGATCACGTGCCTGTCGCGTCCACTAGGCCTAGAAAGGATATAGGGATATAATAGGCCCTTGATTTTCATAGACTAGCAATTCAGACCTTTTACACACTATAAACTTGAGTCCTTCGTGACACTAGCCTCAGAGATCACGAGTAACGGAGGCTCCCTTTCAAAGGAAAGTGATGCTTCTCACATATCATCAAGCTCATATGCTTTGGACTTCGGTTCCTTGAGTGAATTCCATGTATGGGGGCTGCGTCCAATCAATGCTATGCAACCAGTCCAAGTCATTCAAGCCTTCCATAGACCAGTCGTCGACCAAGGTGGCATCGTTCATGGACACTGCCACCGGCTGGTTTTGCGCCTCCGACTCTGGCTCAAATATCTGATCTAGCACACGCTTGATCACTATTGCCATCCGACGGCATAGCTTGTAGTTCCCGGCCTTTGGTTTGATCCAGTTGAGAAAACCGATCATAAGACTTAGGTTCTGAACTACTTCGGAACAAGGTAGTCTGAAATCCATCTTCTCTGGGTGTTTGACTTGCTGTAAAAGCGCATTGCATAAAACCCCAACAGCGGGCATGCCGAAACCCATTATCTTCAATTAATTGTTAGACTATGTTTTTCAGAAATGATCGACTTGGGGTTTACGCACTAGATAATCGTAATCAAGCTGATGACTTGCTGTTCGATCTCTTTCCAGCCACAGAAAAACTATCAGATCCAACATTTCCTTTGCCAATTCAAACCGATCATGTTTGTTAGCATCTCCACGTTCGGTCAACAAGCGCTCCACAAGAAAATTGATCCTTAAGTAATCGAGCCGGCCACATAACAATCTCCACATAGTCGCATTCGACTTCGCGTTAGCGACATCTACTTTGGACACTCGCAACTGTCTTGGCGCCTTTTCAAACATATTCTGTGCTCGGTGCTTGAGATCGCTGGAAACGATCATTATCGCAACTCCTTTTGGCGGGGGATTTCAACTCACTACGCCCGTTCGATTGACCATTGCGCGTGATTTCCTAGAAACATCTCCATTATCTCGTCCAGAAGAAAAGAATACATAACCATGGTTCTACATATAGTTGAGTCATAGACCTCTCTATCCGTGTTCTAGCCTTCAGCATCTAGTCTGCTGATAGCATGATCCAGCACTTCCCCTCCAGTCATAACAACTTCATCGGGTAGGTCTAGAGGAAGAGGACAGGAGTGATATCGGTGGCTGAGAGCGGGTGGCCTTCCCGTGAACATGGCAAGCTCCTTATCACCCCAGAATATGCACGCGCTCAATCTAAGCAATTTCGTTAGCTGACTGCATCTTCATCACATGAAACCTTATCTGCGTACCGTTTAATCATCTCCGATTTGACGGTGACTTTCGGTGGGTCTTGATAACAGTGAAGTCCATATGCAACAGCCGTCCCAACAAGGTCACCGTTTAGCTTCCAGACCGAAAGAGCTTGCAACATTTCAGCAGGTTTCTTCAGTCCAACAATGATTTCACTTACCTGAATCACCTTTCAATACACTTTCGAGGAGCAAGTTTTTGAACAAAAGATTGCAAACCAGGTTGTTTAAAGAATGCTCAGATAGTTCTATACATACTTCAACACATCCTTTCATCTCGGCGACTACTTGACTGCGGTCAAATCCATTATAGAATTGAGATAGATCCTTTTCTGGAACGGAAAACGCAGCGTATGCGAAAGCGATGAAGAAAATACCTATCATTTCCCACCTTGTATTGAGCCCGGAGAAGGACTCAAGAAACTCAGCATAGTCATCAGGGTGGTCAAGTTGCTGTCTGCTATTCAGGGAAAGGATATGCGCTACGTGCTGGACGTTCTCCCTCCTTCTAGGCTCTTTGAAACTATTCCCAAAAGTTAACCAAAACATTTCCAGGCTGTCCTTGATGCTTGGTTTATGAAACGCAGTATCGGTCAAATTTCCCAGATACCAATCGATAAGGCAACTAGATGCACTCTGACTTGGTAATTTGTCTAAAACGTTGACACCAAGATCGAGCTTGTCTCCATCACGAGGCATGCGGCCTTCATCTAGAACCAGCTGCACTGGCTCGGAGATTTCTGCGGCGTGGGTTTGCTGGATGGTTGAAGTGTAGCTTGTGGACCCCAGGAATCCAGAAGAGTCAACGGATTGGGTAGCACGTATTTCATTCAACGCCTCCTTAGTTTTTGGGCTGTGAGTAATTATTGATATAGGAGTCGATATTGTGGGTGGTTTACTCCGACTCATCGGCGCAACAAGAAACACGCACAACACAGGCGTCCTCCGTTTCCTGCACCGCGAACAAATCGGAGAAGCGTGATCACATTTTACTTTTGCTTTTCGACATGGTTCACACGCTGCTTGTTGCCCATTCCGTCTTTTCGATGGCGTCAACTGTGGCATCGGAGCTGGGCTCGGTGATAAAAGAATCTGCGTGAGTCCTTGGAGGAGCGGAGTTTAGAAGACCAAAAATACGTCGAGGGTCGTGCATTTTTGTGCCGAAAATTTAGCAAAAAGGATATGCTGACCTCGTAATTCTAACCTCGTGTTAAAAGGGAAATGCAGTTCGGAGCTCGTCAAAAATATCGGTCCTCGGCGTCGGACCTCGGAAAATAAGGGGAAATACACACGTGTGAGGCGTGATTCTTTGAATCTCGACACTTGATCTCCAGAGCCTGGGAATATGTACACCCGGTTTCAAGGCAGCAGAACCTTGTCACCTGGGGTGTGTCCACCTGCATTTGGATAGATGCACCTTCGATATCAAATACGCTACAGGTGGTATGAATGCCCCATATGTCACGGCATAATGAAGGCAATAATGATTAATGGATATCGAAAGATACCACGCTGGAAAGTCAATCGAAACTAATCCTTCGGGTTATAGTTTGTTATAGAAGGCTTAAATTATTTCTATGGTAATAGACCGAAGGCCGGAGACCGGTAAGGTCCATGCAGCTATTAGGGAAGGAAGGCGCCACTAGGCTTCTTTTAAAGATCCCGCCTCTTGTAATTAATTAAGATCTTTTGCAACTCAATAACTTTGTTAAAAAGTATCCCTGAGCTAGTAGACAACTATGAAAACAGCGGTCTAGAAGTTCTTTCCAGTATACGAACTCTGAACAGATGCAAATCTAAAGTTGTCAGCGCCAAAACTTAATAAATGGCTGGAGGGTTTACCCTTGAGGACATGCTCGCCCGAGAGCTGCAGAGCCACTTCTCATATAGCAAATTTTTGCCGCTGCACAAGCATCACTCGTGCAATTTGGGCTTCTGACGCTCATCTTCCCTTGGTAAGTATTGAAAGTCGTGACTAGACTCCTGTTTGTTTCCATCCCCACAGTTACACCATGCCAAAACGTCGCATTGAGAGGAGCATCACTCGGCCATCCGATCGCTCCACCGTATGCTTCCCGAGTAGAATATTCGTACTTATAAGTAGGGCCAGTCGCATTGAGAGCAGAGTAGGTGTTGACATTAGAGTAGAAAGTGTACGCTTCGTAAATGTCGAAAGATCTCGTATCAACCTCATACATTCGGTAGCCTGAATTCAAGTTGGTGAGAGGGGTGATACTTGGCCCAATCCAGCCCGAATTTAAAGCCGTGCTCTCATTTTGGATAGTTCCATTGCTGGCATAGTAGATCATAACTTGATCTTCGTGCGTATGACCCCAAAAGGTGTTTGCAATCACATGAGGCGAGTACCTGTCCACGATTTGGTAGAAAATGTCTGTCGGATTCAGGAGTGGATTGGAACCATCCCAGCCGCTTAGCACATGACCAAGAATCCAGACACGCTCACCCGCATCCTCTGCAGCCTGGAGCTCCTTTATCAAGAAGTTGAAGGTGCCCGAGACATCCGGATTCGTGCTGTTGATGAAATTAAGGTAATTTGATTTATACCAGAAGTCCGTGTTGAGAGTAATAATCCTGAGGCCATATTCATTCTTGACTGAATAAGCAGCATAATGGATTGCAGCTTCATGGGCATCGGTTACATTGAGCCACCCGTTCTGTTGCCAAAGGGCCGCGACGTGGTCGTAGTTCCAGCTAAATTGCTTGCCAAGCGGTCCAGGCATGCTGTGCGGCCCGTCAATTGCTTCTGGATTTGAATCGTGGTTTCCCAACACAGCGTATACTGGCCCTTTGATGTAAGATTTGAGCATGCCATATATGCTAGTTTCCGCGTATTCGACATATGTTCGAGATAGCTGGTTCTGAGCATCATGTGAAACTAGATCCCCAGTGTAGACTGTCCATGCTGGGGAAGCTTGGTCAGTTCCTGTTCCAGTCAGAGATCCAAGTGATTGCAAAGCTGCAAGTCCTAGATAGTACGGAGTATCGCACCTTTATAAGATCAGCCTAAGATCAATGATATTTGCTGATAACTCACTTGTAGGCTCCATATAACGGCGCAGGAAAGACTGCCTGCGAATTCGGGGCTGTCGCAGAATATCTGCAGCAGAGATTGGATGAACAGTTTGCTTCCGAGGCAAGCTGATATCTAGGATCTAGATGAAAGTCTGACAAGTGGAGGACCTTGACCCTTTCCCCACTAGCCTTGGGAGCTGTTGCATTCGCTGGTTTCGGCTTGGGAAACAGTCCCGTGGTGTTGAGCGGGGTCGTCGTCGGGGCTGCACAGAAAGTAGAGCTTAAACTATTGCAAATGTAACGTCCATCAAGGCCTGTGACATCTGCAAGAGCAAGAATTTGAGTCCATATCGCCCCATAACTACCAGCTGCATAATTGGCTTTGCAGGACGCATTTGAAGCAAACCCAGTGGATTGACATAGCGAGACCAAAGCATCCGACAGGTACTCGGGAGCAGTCTTGGCCACCAACTTTCCGACTTCAAGGGCTGCGATGCACTTGGAGCAATTGCCAGCGAGACCCCCATCTTCAGAAATGATGCCTTTGATCTCGGAGAGTGCGATCTTGACTATGGCTTCTGACGTCACATTGTCGAGACAGACAATGGGCTTTGGGTAGTAAACAGGATCGTTGTCGGCGGTAGGAATCGTCTTGGGGTCTGTTAGATTCAGCGGATATGTGATATTGAGGATTGGATCGTAGAGCGCGGGTTGAGGCTCGGATGTTGGGGCTGGTTTGACATAGTAGCTGGGGAAGACCGAAGTGGGGAAGGCAGAGGGCACGACGAACGAGGATGCGCCTGGCAATTGAGCTTGAGCGGCAACGATTATTGGGGATGCTGTCAAGGCCAATATCACGAGCCTGAGGTCCATGATCATCTTGAACGCACCGAAGAGAAGTCGGTTGAGATGATGTGATATGAAAGACTCAATTGTGCTCCCGAGTCTGGTCTCTTAGAGCTTGACAATGGGACTTCGACATCAGGTTCACTTCCAGGACGGTGCAGATGGTCGAAGAGATTCTATACTTATTTTGACAGTTGCACTTGCACTTGCACTTGCACTTGCACTACAGCTTTTTTGCGTGTTATCTTACCTACTAGGAAGCCCTAGAACTAATATCGAGTTCAGTTCCGCTTCCATGGGGTCTCATTCTCAACGTGCGCATTTGATTGGCGATCCGCGATAATCATCTTGACCAGCAAGCAGTACGGTATGCAGACCAGCACACTAGGTTTAGGCACGAGAGTTCTGAACGTCATGGTAATCGATATTTCAAAAATTGTAGGATTCTGCCATGGTTGAAGAAGCTGGTGAAGTGAAGTTTACGACAACGTGGTTACGTTGACTGTGCTGCGCCTTAGAGAGAGAGAGAACTGTGGCCGATTATTGGCGGAGAGCGGCATTCTACATTCCCCTCTCGGATTCATGAACCAAAACTTTGAAAGTTACTAGAATGTATTATTATATTTCGTGATATCCGAAGGATTGTAAAATTTAGGTAAGATCTGGTTTGGCAGCCTAATTGGTAGAAGCCATAACGTGGAGTTGCAGTCGGGGGAGTTTGTAGCGCTACTCTATCTATGTCTTTAATTGTCTCCAAATTCCACCCCAGAACTTCAGTTGTTCCGTCCTCCAATCATCCAACTCCACTGCGGTCTCGCCGACCTTGAAGACAAAGTTGCTCGGGCTCTCCGAGTAGTCCGGCCAGCTAGGCACTCCCTGGATGCCATGATTATTTGGATCCAGGTCATGAACGAAAGAAATCCAGGATCTTGACACTAGTTTGGAAAGCTCGTAGTACTCGGGATATGGGCCAATCCAATTCGTATTATTTGTACTAACGCTAGGATCAATGTTGAAAACGAAGCAGACCTAAGGGATATGTTAGTCGGGGTATCCTTCGGATAGAGGGAACTGACCTCGACGTAATGAGTAGAGTAGACAGGCGCTACAGTCGCTATGTAGAACTCAATTCCATTCCATGGTGACTGATCAAATCTATAGCTGTATACTGGCTTTCGGCTATTCGGCGGCTGGTTTGAGAAATATTCAGTGGTGAACCTACGTCCAGCATGGATGAATTCGTCTCCAATGATCGCAGCGCCACGTTTGTACATGTATCCTTGGCTAGCGAATCTCTCCGGCCCCGTGTCGAAAGGACAGCCCTGAGCTGGATCGTCGGGATATAACTCCATGATTTTGGCTACTGTGCTGTTATCTAGACCAACCCCCAACCCAGCTACGAGAGCATGGACATCTTCGTCTGTGTTTAATACATTTCGTGGTCCAAAGATATCAGCAGTTCCCTCGTCAGTATTCGACCCTGCCAGTATAGCAACCTCTGCGACGAGACCCTCGGCGAATGACTCGGAAGGGAGACGAGAAAGGAACTGTCCATCGATTACAGGAGTCATAACGAAGGGAGCAAATGCTGCAAATAGTGCATCGTATGGAACAGTTCGAAGGCATGCGAGAGAATCTTTGGCTTCCGAACATCCCACTGTCTCGGTGACATTGTTGTAGATTGGTTGGTACGAAGTGTTGAGCTGGGCGATGGAATCGACTATGGTATCAATCAGTCATTTGCCACACACAACAGTGATAAAACGTACGCCCTGACCCTAGAGAATTCCCGCTCTCCATTATGACTGCTCTGAAAAGACCATCGTGCTTCCCGTCAAATGCAGTCAAATGATATCCAATACTGAATGCGCCAGCACTCTCCCCTGCAATTGTGACAGCATCAGGATCTCCTCCGAAAGCTTGTATGTTCTCATTTATCCATTCCAGGGCCAGTCTTTGGTCGAAGAGACCAATATTCGACTCTCCAGCCTCTGCGACCTCGTTTGAGGCCAAGAACCCCCATCCTCCAACCCTATAGTTCACTGACACAACGATTATGGGTTTGTTGATCGCGACCGAGGAATTGACTAGGTATGAGGTATTGTATCTCAGATCTGCACTTCCACCCGCATCAAATGCTCCTCCGTATATCCATACTAGAACCGGCAACCTGTCACTCGCGTTGGTTCCTGAAGGCCGTACGATGTCGAGAGTTAAGCAATCTGTAAGCGCGTCAGAACAAGGTTCTATAGAAGAATGAGAATATACATTACCTTCTCCCAGAGATAGTCCAGCATCAAATCCAGAGTACCCCGGACAACTCGGGCTCCTGACTGTAGCATCGCGGACGCCCTGCCATGTAGTTTGATGTGGTTTTGGATGTCTCAACCTCAAGTCGCCAATTGGGGGAGCTGCGAAAGGAACACCGAAGAATACATCTTCACCGAAGGCAGGGAGCTGAAACCCTTGTATTGTGCCATTTTTGATCTCGACTTGAGTTGTGTTGGGGAATGGGGAGGGCGATGCTCTGATCGGTGTGAATGATGTTACCGCGAGAAGCGATATCGACACAAAACTACTGAAACGCATTTTCGTTGGTTTCAGCCTGTATATGAGCCAACAGATACAAACGTTTATAATTCAGATTCTTAACAACTAACTTTATACTTCACTTCCTCGGTCATCTTCAAGATAAAGGGGCTGGCAATACGAGGAAATCCTACGTGTGTACATCATATTATCGGGTATCATACTCTTCTCACTAGGTACTGTACAAAGTATAGCAAGTCAAGGGCGTGCTTACACCTAAAAATCCCCATACCTCCAACACAGGGACAACATCATCCTCGCTACTCAGGTCTTTACTTATTAGCGACCCTCTCATGCCTTGTAGAGAACGAGACGACGGGGCAATCGGGTTCGAGTCCCGTGGATTTCTAAGCATGATTTGCACATTCGTATTCACTACAACCTGGCCAGTCTCTTTACTTTTGTGCCGACGAAATCTCGCCCCCTTGAATACCTATTCTGTTTCTGTGCAGAAAGCATTTTTTTTCATTGGGCCTAGGACTGAGAGCCTCCCCCATCTGATTTTCTCTACGCCCTTGTTTTGAAGAGTATACAGAGCTGGGTGCTTCCCCCCTATTGTGGATCACCTCGTTCGTATGATGGTCTGATTGGTTGTCTATTTTCAGACAAAGGCCCATGGCTGAAAACAGGGTGGACAGAGATATCAATTTCCGAAAAATATGGATTGGGCGAGTGCCATATCTGAGTGCTTCTCACGTAAGATTTGCAGTCCGGAATTCAGAGGCGGAAGCCCTGCATTCATGTCGACTTACTTTTCGTTGCCCACTCCCCAAATCCTTGATTTGTCTCCCAATGGCTTTACCTACGATACCTTGGCAACAGTAAGCCCAAAGTTTTTACAAGAATAAAAACTACCTAGATCCCAGATCACAGAATCATCTTTGAGCCTTGTGCTCAAAGCTGTTCCCTTCATTGTCCCTCCCCCTCAGATATACTGGATCCTCGCTCCACATTATTTGCCCGTTGCTGGGAAGCAATAGTTCCAATCGACAGCGCACTCAAGCCTGCTCGTCTCCTTCCCTGTGAGTTCTTGCTCTTTTGTAGCTCCGGATTTGTAGATTCTTTTCCTGTTGTTGACCTCGTGTCATTCTGTGTCCTGACGACATCATAGGAATCCGCCTCCTCTTCGTCATCTTTTAGAGCCTAGTCGCATCCCATTCGAGGCATCGGCAGCCATGTCATCTGAAATTGGACTGAGAGGCTTGCCTCCTGCTCCGGATTTCTCTGAGACCTTAAACTCCTCACTTTGGCGGCGATCGTGGGATACAATCGTGCAGTATCTGCATCCTTCGCAGCTCTATCTCGGGCAGCAGCTGCCATCTCATCACTTATAGCCACAGTATAGCTGGGATTCGATGGGGAGCTGACCCTCCTCCTATAACCCTTCCGCAAGCTCGTGGGCATCTGGGCCAAGTACCTCTTGAAGGTCACTTAGATGCATGCAATCATTCCCTTCCATAATGAACGAATACCACAACCCTTGGGCCAATGTTTTCGCGGATTTCGTTTTTTCTAGGGCTTCAATCACGATTGATTGCGCTGATCGGGGAGGGAGAACGCTCTTTCCTGTAAGCTCAGCTGAAATGTTCCCAAATACGGGATTAGCTTTGTTACTCAAACATCCAATACCCTTGAATATCCGTCTCGTGTGTCCTGGTGTTTCCGATTCTCGACTCTTGTGGCCCAGCCATCCTTGCTTCATGAACGCCTCAAGATGGCTTTGCATGATGCGATCTTCTTCCTCAAAATCCTTGCCGTACACTGGGAACAAAGCGCGAGAGGCACCGAAGAGTATCCCGAGAAATATACGTCTCGTCTCAATATCTCAATTTCTGTTGTTGAATGATCGAGCATGACAACTAATGCTGATCAGTTGAACGAGGGTTTTCTCGACTGTAAAAATGATTGTTGACACCAAGATGGCGCCAAGGACCTTTTTGAATATTATCGTCCATTGACAAGGAGTGTTCCCATCTTCGGATGTACTGAACAGTACCTCGAATAGAACAAACGAAATAATCACCCATCTCAACACGGTTATCATGCCCTAGAGCTTATCTAAAACTCCCCCATACTTCTTCGTCTCCGAGCTGACTATTCCTGCAAAATATCCGAATACCTTCGGGATAAACTTGGCCAATGCTTTAATGGCCCAGAAACTGAAACCAAACACCTTCAAACCAAGTGAAGAGCCACACCCCTCTGACGCCACCAATCTTCAGGTCTTTTCTCGGATCACTCGAAACTTGAGTTGCGGAAATCATGAGGACAATTGCAACGGGCAGAATATATATCGAGTATCTCGTTCTGGTCCCATACGTTAAAATTTTCTCGTATATCTTCCCCATCTCATTCAAATGGGTCTCATTCTCATCATCCCGCGCCCTGTTCGCGGCTTCCTCCTTGCGTCTCCCGCCCGCGGGCTTAGGGGAAGCTCTCTCGTCATCATGCTGTGTGTGCGTTGTATGAGACGTGGTATGAAACGGCTCAGGCGCTCGACGTTGCGAGATGGTCGACTTTATTGTGGGTAATTGTTGTAGAGGAACTTCCGCAGGCCCAGATTCTGACATGCCTCCACAAGGTCACATCGACTTATTGAACGCAGCAATCAGAACAGCGACAGTGGCAGAGAAAAGCTCATCTTGCGACACAATATTCAGGTTCAACTCCTAAATGGATAGTTGCGTCAGTTTTAGCTGGGTCCAGTTTGGCGGGTACTCCACGCCAATTTAGGAGGGCGCCGCTGATTATCACCAGGATGGAAGCCGAATGGTCCGAGCAGCCTCATCCTGTCATGCAATGGTGACTTGAATGCCATCTTGAAAATATCCCACTCTCTGGGGCTCGGGTGAGTCGAGGGCGTCTCATCAATCATCGTCTTATCTCAAAATATCTACATTCGTGTTCTCTTTTTATACGTTGGTGCTCGCCACTCCAAATTTCAAACTGGATAGGTATTCTTCCTCCGCAATGTCTCTTTCAGCAGGCCAGTTTTCGCGAGTTTATCAACAACCTCAAACAAACCAAATCACACTCTCTTAAAATCGACAACGCCACCGTGACGGATTGAAGCTCTGTCTTGAGCGCGAATGGGGAGAAATACCCGACTTGGCTAACGGGCACCACAATTTCTGGTGACCTAGCATAATCTATGCATCTTTAGCTATGGACCACGAGTTATCACAAACCGGAGCAGAGACGAAACACCTACTTATAGCAACATCGTTATACCTCCCCACCGTCAACGTACTCTCAGTAGGGGTTACCTTCGCCAAAGTTGGTGGTTTATGGTAACTATGAGCAAAGATACTCACTGAACAAGTACCATTACATGTCGGTACCACCTCCTTATTCCAACAATCTCCAAACTTTGCTCTACATCTTTGAGACTCTGGGAATATCACCCTCGTTGTTTCATTCTGGCCATCCGTCTACGAAATGTTACCAGGAGGATCGCCAGCTGGTGGGGAAGCACCGTTATTGAGAGACTTGTACAACTTAGCCAAGGGAGCGCCGATTTCGTTCCAGCCTTCAATGCCCTTTTGATCTGCATAGACGTGGGACATATATGTGGATTGATCCCGAGGTGGGAAGTTCTCGCTGACCTTTGAGGCGATGAAAGCGGCCGTGACATTCATTGGGGATGCCGTGAGATTGAGAGAAGCAGTACTGTTTGAAAAAAGGCTTTTTTTGAGTACCTCTGCCGCTGGTTGAGAAAGCGGTGCCTCGTCCGCATATAGGAGTAGATTTTTAGGAAGGCTCCGCGGAAGAGATGCACGTGGCTTTTTCGTGGCCCAGATGTTGCTGCAAAATTCAGCAGGAATGTTACTTGCGGACAACCGAATTTATTTCTATTTCTACCACAAAGCTGTGAGGGCCTTGGGAAACCCGTAAAGGGTCAGCACAGAATAGTCAAGTCTGTGGTGTAAAGCCTCACCTTGCCATGAATCCAGGTGTATATTTCTCTGCGATAGCCACCGGCTATTTTAATATTATTAAGTAAGATCCAACAGAGTTATAGGGGATTCACAATTCCAGTGATGTTGAAGATCCCATGTGTTGACTTATAGCCATAGAATCCACCGTGCCGAGCAAGAAATTTTACACCTCTGGCATTGCAGGAAAATCAGCAAATAGTCTAGCCAATGCACCCTACTATCGGGGATCCGAATATGGACCTCAACCAGGATTACATACTTATCACTTCCGAGCGCAAAGTCAACCAAATCATACGACGTGACAGCTGTACCCGACCCACCACTACTCCCACCTGTGTTCTAATACCTATCACCTCTCGCACTCCACGGATTCAAATAATCAACATCTTGCCTATCGTTCGGCGCGCCCAAGGTAAACGCAATCGTCCTCGTCTCGCCAAGCAATGACTCTCCCGCGTTCAGACAAAGCTCCACAGTTTCTGTGGTGTAAATATATGGACCGTAAGTCTCATAGTAGGAACAGCTTCCTCCTGAACTTTTTAGTCCTTTGATATGGAAAATATATTTGACTGCGCAGCGAAGTTCGCCTCGTGACCCTGCGTTGGGAGAGGTCGAGGAAAGCGGGACGGCGTGGTGATTGCGGGAAGGCGATTTCCAGGAACTGAGACGCGCAGGGTCAGGTGATAGTCTGATGTTGGAATGCTACCGGACATGAAGGCTTCATAATAGTCTACGTGAAGGTTATATGCTGGCGTTAAACTTATACCCGTTCCGGATGTCGAGAAAGATGCAACATACGGATCGTTCGTCTTGTCACATGTTGGGGAATACTCGGCCGTCATGGCAAATGCTGGAATTCGGTAGGCGGTGGAGTTCAAGGTAAAGACTGTGCAAGGAAGATATGCGGAACTAGAAAACGTTCTTCGATCCAGAGATGGTGGGAAAACTCCAGCTGGATTTACGAGAGAACATGTGGTTGTATTCAAAGTCAATGGTTTGTAGTAAAACACTTCATTGTTCTGCCAAGCCAATGACTGATAACCTGTGTTACTATTCCTAAAGGCAAAGCGTATCAAGGTCGATAAGATAAGCGGGAGGAATATCTTAGGTGAAACGGTAATGAGAGGAATATGTCTTGGGGGTTGCAGATGAACTCAGAGCTCTTTTATATACCTGGGAAAATGCAGTCCGTATGGACCCCCGATCCGTAGGAGCTTGTTGGGAGCCTTGCAAATGCTCGTAGTGACTGGGATTCTTTTTTAATACATCTTAGCACCTGTTATTCAGCACCAAGTCCGTGGTAGCGGGAGAAAATTGAAGAACAGAGGATACTTGCGCCATGACCTACTGCTCGAACGACAAGTGAAGTCAAACTGGCAACTAGCCATATATGACTTTCTCGGGATGCTTCAATTTATTGTAGCGAAATCCTTCCTGTAATAGACCAACTTCTAAGTGGGAAATATTAAGGCATATTAGGAGTTTATTAGAGAAAATTCTTATCGAGTCAAAAGATATAGAGTATTTCTGACTCGTCAATCAAGGAAGCAAGCGAATATCTTTCTGATTTTGATTATAACCCGTTAGGCTTCTGTTTTATCAATTTATTCTCGAGCCAGAAAAAAAATTCAATCTTTCGATGTAGGTCTGTTATCAGGACAGCCCTTATTGTGGGGAAATACAGTGGAGAGCAACAATGGGAGGTGGGGAATAACACAGATTTCAGCTACCGTACTGCGATGTTCACCACGCCAAGTTGAATATCATAAAAGACCCATTTTAATAGTGGCGATAAGAAAATTGTTTGTCATAATTCAAACATCTCGAAAATAAGCAATGTTTTACCTTCAAATGGCTATGAAGTTTGTGGAGGTAGTATTCCTAAGCTACCCCTTGCATTCCTATAGAAGGGGAGAATTGAAGACTTCAAATGTTCCACTAAAGAATAAGCATCAATATAGTTGCCATACATATCTCTTCATGACTAACACCCACAACCTGCACCGGCAACTTCTCCTTTCCGCACCATTCTCACCACCCTCTCTACGTCCTCTTTCCATGAAACTTGGCCTTTCCCCTGCTTTCTCCAATTACTCCACGCGTCTACATTAGTATCCCAAGCCGCCACCCTTCCCATCAAACTCACCCCACCATCAAAATACCCCATCTTCATCCTCTCCTCCGCCTCCTTCTTCGAGTCTTCCAAATTAGCTTCATATCGATCCAACTCTCTATCCAATTCCTTCTCCACTACTTTAACTAATTCCTCCAACGTGACCTGAAACCCGGCCGTCCAAATCTCATTCCCTTGCTCCAAATCCCCATCCGTCAACGTAGCGTGCACAATCTCATCTGCGATATGTTTATACGAAGATATCGCAACTTTTTTGTTCGCGTGATTGGGGAACATAGCCACACTCCCCCAAACCACATCCAAATCTAGGATCCCATCTGGTTTCATAGCCTCTTCCAAAACTAATCCCGTGTAAAGTGCTTTCCATTGGATCCCACTATTCTTCAACAATTGCTGGATCTCAAATCTTGTCCTATATGGTGGGAGCAGTTCTCGAATTCGAGAATTTGATGTATCGAGTCCATATTCGGAGGGAATGATGAAATTTACACCAGTAGCTGTGGCTGCAGCGATTATGGGTGCGGAGAGGTGGACGTCTGCTCCTGAGAGGAGACAGATGATTGTGTCTACGCCGGTGAAAACTTCGGTGAGTTCGGCATCGGAGAAAGATGTTTCGACGTGTGAGAAGCGAGTGGCGCTTGGGTGAACTTCATCTTTTTGGTTTGATAATGAGCGTTTGTGAGCGTGGGTAGATGTTGATATGAATGGAATTTGGACGGCTGTCTCGCGGGTCAGAACGGTGATGTTGAGGTTAGATTTGTGGGAGAGATCATGTAAAACGTGACGCAGCAGGGGCGATGTAGGTGTCTGGCATTAGTTAGAATTGAATTTTGATATTTTTGCAATTGTTCTGTCCGTTGAGATTATGAGAGAAGTCGGACTACTCGTGAGGGAGCAATCCTCCTTGCCAAGAAGAATAGGGGGGCGGGGTAAATCCATCACGTGAAGCGCGAAATGGGAGGGTGTTTTCTCGGGAGTAGAAGAACACTGACCGCAGCAACGAGAATGTTGCGTTTCTCCTCTATCAGTTTCGAAATCATCTCGAGCTTTACCGATTAGGTCAGTTGAGATGATTCCGTTCTTATGTGTTGCGTTAGAACGGGCGAGCGGGAGAGGGGTAGAAATTAGAGTTTTGGGGCGTTGATCAAAATTGTCCTAAGGATGTGACCTGGAAATCAAGGAGACGGTATTCAGTTCATTATTCTCCTTTCATTGGGATGTGTACAAGTCATTATAGGTTCCTCTCCTGGCTCAAAGAAACCCGGGCTCAAGGTTATCGGTAATCATTCCCGTTGCTAAGTCACTATTACCGAAGAATCACGTTTCACGACACTTCATTCTCTAATGCACGACCAAGCATGATATTTTCTGAAGTTACCTCTATCCTTTGTTCTTAATAACAGTCGGGCTGTTTCCCTCTTCGTTGGTTGCCTCATGTCTTCTGCTCTTGATATTTGGAACTTGAGTCTCGTTAGTCAGATAGAGACCATTAGAATGAGACTGGGTTACAAAGGAACATTTGACCACGCGTTAACCCGGCTGGCAAAATTGAAAGGCATGGTATGAAAGGTCATCATTAATTCCTGAATGGTCGAACACCCCGGCTTATGACCGCAGAACTGAAGGATCGCCATTATGAGAATTTACAAGTTTCCCAAATCCACAAACTCAGAAGTCAAGGCATTCCGTTTTACTACCCTAAGACTCTTAATATCCGCACATATAACACTCAGAAACCCATCTCCAGTAGACCATTCTCTCCTCCCTCTGACCTATGTGCACAATGCTAAAGCTTTCACCCATCTCAGCCTACTCCCAAAGCCCGACACACATAACCCCTCTCTCGCATCTCGCACATCTCTTATGGCCACAGTTCTTACACTTCACATCTTCCGCATTGTTCTCTGGCTTTGTGCACTATGAAATGTTAGCGACCCTTATCCAGCAATTTCAAAGAATAAGACCAGGGTAATGTACTTACTCTGGTTTTATGAAGAGTGCGATCTCTATATATATGGCAGCAATACCAAGGTTTAGACAGGTGATGTTCCTTGCCCTGATGGGGCTCGAGCCGTGAATTTAGCAAGGACTTCTCGTCTTGGGTTGTGGACTGATTGCGAATCGCCATTTGGAAGTTAAGACGGTGGTTGTATTGGATAATGCTGTATTTTGGGGTTGGCGATTATTTGGGGGTTGTTCTCATTGAGATAGAAAGGGACTAGGTGTGGAGAAGTCACATTATATAAGAGATAATGAAGAGAATGACCACTGGCGCTAGATTGTCGCGGAGTGATTCACATGGTGTCGCAACATTTGACTTTTGGAGGTTCGAGGTGAATAAAGTCAGATCCCTCCCTTACTATCTTTCCTTTTCAGAGTGTTTGCTGGCCCTGGAGTATCCCGACTTGTTTTTTTATCACTTTTCTTATCAGGAGGCTTTTAAGCACCGCAACCCCCTTCTGTACTCTCCTTGCCCTTTGGAACATCCGCTGGCCCCGGAGCACCACACACAAACATTTGCTAAACACCTCATCATATTAGGTATTGCACTAAATACTATCAGGAATCTGGTGCTTGAGGCGAGACGAGGGGTAGCTTACTTCCCCACAATTGTTTTGATGGTCCGGCATTCCTTCTCGAAATCTAGTAAGATGTAGGATGATTTGGCGTCGTGGAGTTGGCTGTTTTTTTTTTGTGCCGGGTGCTTCGTAGTGGTTGTGTTATCGAGTTTTCTTAATTGTGGTAGGAAAGAAGATCGTTGATATTGGGAAATTGAAAGACTTGGAGCACTTGTAAAGGTATCTATAACTGTAGGAGGATGTATCTAGGAGCGGGAGGAGCGTGGGCGGACTAAAGGCAGAAATTCACGCCAAGGACCAAAATGAGCAAGCGGAGCGTTTGAATCATTTTCCGGCTGGCCCATGCTGCACGAATATCCCATTCCATTAAACTTTGATGGAAAATGCGCCAGCCTGTATAGAGCCCTTTGAAATGCGGAAATCAACGCCCTTTAAATGCATTGCGCCTCATCATGCCTTCTCCTCCGCCTGCTCAGAAATCACATCCCTTGCTTCCCTTTCTCTTTCTCTCTCTAACTCTTCCAATTCCATTTCCTTTTTCTCCTTCAAATATCTACAAAACGTACTCCTCTCCCGAATAATATCCCCTTTCCACAAAAAGACAAATGGGATAACACACATTCCTAAACTCAAGAATCCAAGCAAACTAGTCGCCCATGCTACTCCTAAGTTATGATACAATGGCGTTGCTGCGAAGGGAAGTACAGCGCCTGCAAGACTTCGACAACAGGAGCTAGCAGCCATAGCCGACGCAGCAAAGATCTCGTACGCGTCGGTGAGGTAGTTGAGGAGCGCCATGAAGATCAGGATGAATCCCATGCCGAAAGGTAGACCGGCTAGCATGGGGACCCAGAAGGGGATGCTTTCTCGTGCTGTCCAGCCGAGCCAGAAGAGGGCGATGACATACATCGGACCCCCGAGACACGCGAGTGGAAGACGTCGAGATTCTTCTTTTTGGGTCCAGGGTTTGTTTTGGGATTGTGCTCTGCGGAGGATGGAGTCGTAGTAGAGGAAGATGCCAGTGGCGCCTGAAGCGCCAGCTGCGATGGGTAGGAACATGAAACCTGAGATTCCTGGTGACTGATGGTATATTCCTTGGAAGACAATGGGGTACGCTTCGAAGAACATGTAGAAGATGCCGTAGGCGACTGAGAGGTAGATACACGTTGCGAGTACGATCAGTTCGAAGCAGATCATGCGGAGGGGACGAGTAAGGGTAACGGTTGCCATTTGTTTGAAACCCTTCTTTTCAAGCTCGATGGGGGCGAAGATATTGGGGTTGCCATTGGTCTTCCTGAGCTTGGAGGCACGGCGGGCCAACAGGATGGGACCGTATGTTTCGGGAAGGAAGAATAGTGGAATCCAAGAAGCGCCGGCAAAGATCAGACCTATCCAGAACACCCATCTCCACCCGAGCGCAGGAGCAATAAAGCCAGATATTAAAGGCGCGGTTAACGGTCCTACACAAGTTCCCTGGAGAAGACTTTAGAGAGGAAATGGGGCAATCGTGGGAGTACTCACTCCAATAAACACAGCCATGGCTCTCCCTCTCGTCACAGGATTGTCGTAGAGATCCGCATATACACCACCAATCACCGCAATTGGACTGCTGGCATTAACTCCGGTCAAGAATCTGAACACTAATAACGATCCCCAGTTCGGTGCTACGGCGCATCCCATCGTGAAGATGGTGAAGAATAAGAAGGTTCCAACGAGGATGATCTTCCTTCCATATGATTCCGATAGAGGACCGAATAAAAGGGGTCCTACAACGTATCCAACCAGGTACATGGATATCGGCAGGATCTCAGAAGTGGAAGACGTGATATGGAAATAGTCTGCGATGAATGGTATGGCATTTGACGGCAATGATGAGCCCATGGTGCTGTTGATCACAATGACCATGCCAATGAAGACTATGGCGGCTTTTCTCCCCTACAATATATGAGAGTTTGGTCCAAGAAGGGAGCCTAAGACCTACCGAACTCCAGTTGTATGGGCTTTCTGGATCTCCATCATTCCACGAAATGACTTTCCTCTCCGGACTGAAGACACTTGATGTGCTTGAATTTGGGGATTGAATCTTATTGTCCTCCGCTTCCACCTCATATCGTGATGCCGCATCTGCTTCATCTATCCCCAAAATGACTCGCGAGAGTCTACTCTGATGCCCTACATCTTCTGAGCTGTGGCGGGGCCCGAGATTTCGGCAATTGGACCTGTGGATGGTTGGGTGAGGAAGATCAGTCAGCCCCGCATTGCTAGAGTCGTTACCCCGCGATGGATTTGGCTTCTTGATCATTGTATCAAAGTTCCCTTGCAACAATAGCAATGGCTTGAGGCCATGGGTTGAACTTGAATCCTAGTTAAAAGGATTCACGAATCTTGAAGAATCCCCTCTCTTGCTGTGCCCTGAGATTTTTATTTATCTCTTTTTAAGAAAAGGGCTCAACTAGGGTCTTCAATGCACTTAATTAATAATTATATCCACTACTGAACGCATTTGTCGATCTTGACAGGAGCTGCCATAGCTTGATTGGATGAACGGCTTTTGGGAAGCTGCAAGATGCCGAGTGAACCGTGAATATATGGAACTGGATAAGGGTAGTCTGTCCCAGATCCCAGAGCTCGTAAGCGGCTGATGTGGTGAAGAGTGGGGGGATGAAAAAGCATTCGCCCATTAGACAGTCGAGGGAAGACTGCAGAGATCCATTGCAGGACCCCATAGTCCCGAGAAATAGCTCTTGGTATGTGTCCATGATTACTTAGACGCAGGTCACGTAGAATATCCGCAAATGCCATGGGCACACGTTTCTGCTTGCACCACCGGGCCTGTGTCCCCTGAGCAGGAATCCATATCCAGACTGGGTATCTTTTGTATTCGGATGCTATGTTTCAAGATTGATACTCCGTCCGAATCGAGCGTACAATTCGACCTTCAACTGTGTCATCTCCTCCCTGATTGTGCTCAGCTTTTCCTCCACCGCGGATACCTCCTCCTCAATCTTGCTTGTAGACGTCGAGAGCCTTTCTTGGACTTCGGGAAGAGGAAGAGAGACGAAGGAATCGCCAATCTTGTAACTAAGCAGCTGTTAGAGCCGCACTGTCGATGGGTATAGCAACAGCATACGGTATCATGTCATCTTCATCTGCCAACTCCAGCTCGTTCGAGACGTCGTCCAGGTCCTCTTTTTCCTTCTACAAGATGTGTTAGTCTTTCGCAGATCCCCAATGAAATCTTCTGCGCACATGCTTCGATTTGAGCTCATCTTCGAGGGCTATTTCGCGCTGGTGGAGTCGGCTGAATTTGTTGATTTTATCCTGATCCTCCCTGCGGACTTCCACTTCGTCCGCACCGGTCGCAACCTCGTCTTCTTTGGATAACTGTGCGCAGATGAGATATGAGCCTTTCAGTACAATCAAATGGGCATAGCACCTCAAGGACTTACCATTCGACGCTGCATGGTGGCCATGGCTGTTGTGCTGTTGCTTTTGGCACTGAAGCTCCCAACATTCGCGAATTTACAAGTGAGCACCAGTATAAGTACCAGTACTAGTACTAGTATTCGTACAATGTTGCCTCAGGCCTCCAACGTTCAATGTCTCACAAATTCTTTACAACCCGGCAACAGGACGCCATCGTCAGCTCCAAAATTATATCTCAAAGTCCTTTTACATCTCCGTCTACCATGCAAGTGCATTGGCACATATACCTATGGGGCTTGCAACTTCGCGCCAAGTGGCCCATGCTACCAGCTGTGTCGTACCTACGAGTCTGTACGGTATCATTCCGCTATCTCCATCAATCCTCATCTCGGCCGAGACGGTGATACTTTTACGCCTCGCCGTATCATGAGAGCAACCAAGATCATATCCATATCATTAATACGCGCTTACCTTCACGTTCTCTCTCTTGGTTCTACATGTCAACATGCGGTACTCAGAGACATGTTGAGAAGTTCAGCCAGGAAACAAGTTCTCGACGGGGGTTCTCTTTCAAACTCCATAGCCGTCATTGGCCGAGAGACCGTTGCACGCTCCCCTCTTCTCGCTGCAACCTTGCTACAACCTTGCTATCGCCATGCAGCCCTCTTATCATGCCAATCTGCAGCTTCTCATTACATATCTCCAATGAGATACCAGAACACACCGCTGGGAACACGATAGTGTGGCGGGCACCCCGAGTGGGGTGACAACTGGGGTAAGTTTATCACCCCTATATCTGCATACTTACCCAGACTTTGCATCATTCCAGGCTCTAATTAATCTTGGAGCTTTAGATCTTTAAGGCATTGGCATCTTTAATTCGCAATCATGGCATCAACAACAGAAGAGAAATCTGGTGCTGCGTTGCATCCGGATATAGAGAAAATCGCAAGCCGACGCCATTCAGTTGTTCCCGATGCAGCTCTGCTGGCCGACGAAGGCGATACAGAGCTTTTGGGTAAACAATCAAAGCCTAGATCGATGAAGAGAGTTGACATGTTACAGCAAAGCTCGGATACAAACAAGAATTACGACGAAACTTCACCCTGATCGAAGTTTTCGGTATCGCCTTTAGTATTATGGGATTGCTTCCCTCGATCGCTTCTACGCTCTCGTTTTCCATTCCAGCCGGTCCAGTTGGCATGGTATGGGGATGGTTCCTGGCCTCAATGATGATTTTTATTGTTGGGCTCGCAATGGCAGACCTCGGTTCCGCTATGCCAACATCAGGAGGCCTCTATTGGTGGTAAGAAAGTCGCTGTGGTGAAATGCCTGGTCGCTGACTTTCAAAGGACGCATTTCTTCGCATCTCCAGAAACCCGCAATCCATTATCATTCCTGGTTGGCTACTCCAATACGCTGGGGCTTGTCGGTGGACTCTGTAGTATCGATTATGGGTTCGCATTAATGTTTTGCTCGGTGTAAGGCACCTCCCCCAATGTTAGAACCATTCTAATATTCTCAGCATTGTAATCGCACGTGATGGGAACTGGACTCCATCGAACGGAGATGTCTACGCCGTTTTCCTCGCCTGCGTCCTCGCACATGGCATTCTTGCCTCAACTTTGTCTAAAATCATGGGCAAGCTCCAGACCGTCTTTGTCGTGATGAATCTGATTCTCATTCTTGCGACGATCATCGCTCTCCCAGTGGGCAAGCATAACCGCAACGATGGACATTACATCTTTGCTCAAACGGAAAATTTGACTACTTGGCCAACCGGCTGGGCTTTCATGCTCTCTTGGCTCTCCCCTATCTGGACCATCGGAGCATTTGATTCATGCGTTCACATGAGTGAGGAAGCCGCGAACGCAGCCAAAGCTGTGCCCTATGGGATCCTCATGTCCATCGGCTCTTGCTGGATTCTCGGCTTCATCATCATGATCGTCATCGCCGCCTGCATAAACCCCGACCTCGACGCTGTTCTCACATCCCCCTTCGGACAACCAATGGCTCAGATCTACTATGACGCGATCGGCAAGAAAGGAACCCTAGGTCTCATGTCACTTCTATTCATTGTCCAATTTCTTATGGGTCTTTCTATTCTCGTTGCGGCATCTCGACAATCGTGGGCTTTCTCTCGCGATGGTGCCTTACCTTTCTCCGGCTTCTTCCGTCCGATTTCCAAACGATTCGGATATATTCCTCTCCGCACGATTTGGGGTTGCGTATTCCTCGCCCTAATTCTCGGCCTCCTTTGTCTCATCGCCCCTGCAGCCGCTTCAGCATTGTTCTCTCTCGCAGTCGCGGGCAATAATCTTGCATGGGGAACTCCAATTCTCTGCCGCCTTCTATGGGGCCAAGCTAAATTTACACCCGGGCCATTTTACACCGGCGACAAGCTCTCGAAACCGATCGCTTGGACTGCCGTTATTTTCTTGGTCTTCGGAATTGTACTAGCGATGTTCCCAGATGGCGGACCGAACCCAAGTCCCCAAACGATGAATTATACGGTGGTGATCAATAGTGCTGTCTGGGGGGGCGCATTACTTTATTACTTCATTGACGCGAGGAAATGGTTTAAGGGACCGAAGATCACTATTGATGTTGAAGGGATGACTGTTCAGCAGCAAGAGATTTTGGGGAGCGAAGGTGTTCAATTGGGCCACGGCGAAGGAGTTGTCGTTGGGGGCGCTGAGAAGGGTGAGAAGCAGGGGGACAGTGGAATTGAATCTTCGTGAGATGAAACATGAAACTTTAGGGTCACGTATGCAGGGCTTTTTGGATTATCAGTGGTCGAAATTTGAATGTCACGACGAGATAGATCATGAAGAGATCCAATCTACTGCTCTCAACCATCACATAATTTCATACAAGGCAACGACAAATTCACGATGTCCAGTGACTTCAAGCGTTCCTTCCCTCCAAGTCAGAATTTCATTCGTTTACCTCGCCCATCACTACGCTCTTCCAAGGGAAGGGGCGCTTGGTGCCACGACGTCTTCTTGAGCTTTCGTTCCTCTTCTCTTCAACACCAAAACATCAAATTTCAACTTCGCAACGAACTTGTTCTTCCACATTCTACGCGATTGGTTAGTTGGTATTACATTCTATACTTACATTTTGAGTCGATCTCGTGCACTATGGCTCCTGGAACCACGAGCCGCTCTACTTCCCAGGAAAAGGAAGCAGTTCTAGGCAATCCTACTGATTCAGCGGGAGACAGTGAAAATATTCTCCAGAATAATACGGGTGTCCTAGGTGGCACGGCCGAAAGTCGAGGTGAGCATCCTTTTAGATCAGGCTTCCGTCCACGCTGATCTTGATCGCTTCTGCTTTTATTGCTGACTTTTCATTAGGGTACAGTGGTCCTTCTTCTACAGAACCCCATACCCCTCATCCCGGCACTCGTTTTAATATCGACCATCCTAACATTGATAGTAGTGCTTCGAATCCTCCCAATCCTTCCAGCCCCTCCAATGGTGTCAATGGTGGTGGCAACCGCAAACTTCCTCTCCTCAATACTAACGGCTCCCCGACCGGCAATGATACCCCCTCCCCAGCCGTCAAGGCTGCTCTATCCAAATATGAGAACTACTTCCTCAATAACTTTCCGTCAGAAGACGCTACCTATTTCCAAGTTCAAAATTGGCTTGAAAGCTTTTATACCGGGGAGCTGGGCCAGAGAACAACAGAAAGTCCTGCTGGAAATAGCAAGGATCAACACCGCCCTCAGTGCCCCGATGCGATTGGCTTCATATTTTACACTGGAAAGGCTATTTATGATATTAGTCGAGAATCGATCGCCTTTCAGCTCGTTGAAGCCGGCTTGCAAGATCCAGACGCATCCTACCTTGTGGCTGCGATCATGGAAGCAAAGAGTATTCAGAAGAAGAAGGATATCGAGGGCGTCAAGAAGCAGTCCTTGTAAGTTCAATCACGCATACACAAGCTGTGCAATGACCGACAATGAATACAGCTTTACCAAAAATCTTACCATGCGGCGAAGAAGCAAAGAAAAACCCAATGGTACCGGCAAGAAGCAAAACATTGTTGATTTATTTCCACCGGTAGGGGCCAACGAGGGAGATGAAAATAATGGTGGATCAGCCATTGGTGGAGCACCCAACACCGACGCCGACAACGCAGCACGCAACGCTAATGGGGGAACGACCAACGACGCAGCAGCAAATGGGAAAGGGAGTGGCAGGCGCCCTCTGAGTAGATTTCTCGGTGGGGGAGCTGGTAGTGGATCCAAACTCTCTTGAGCCGAAAATGCATGATAAATGAGTAGCCGTATGAAAGGGATCCGAATGTCAGAAATTTTGGGGGGGAGGAATCAGAAACAGGCGTGCATAAGTGGGAATCGGGGATCATGAATCATGATTGAGTATTGATAACATTCGTTTCTTTTGTTATGAGGAAATCCGTAGCATGGTTTAAGCTTGTGGGCTCTCAACGATGATTATCTTCATATGTCTCATCAATACCTTGATTTTTTTCGCTTCTTTCAAGTACTCGAAATTTTCAACAGAAATCTCGAGAACTCTGCCGATCGATCTAGGAAGAATCATCACATAAGCCCACACACCGACCTATGGCGTGCGACCTCGATTCAGCAGGAGCGACCCAGCAACATAGCAACCCCACCATTCCATCATGTCCAGCTCAGCGTCACTTTTTACCCATATATCATCATAGTATCACTACAACACCATCACAACAGTACATTTTGCTCTTTGCTCTACCGTCATACCACTGCACATCATTACGATACGATCACAAGAGAGAGTACAACCATCTCGTTATTCTTACTCAAAATGTTGCAACCCCTGTCTAGTTTCATCGGGGTTCCTCCTCGGGACGCAGACAGTGCCCGGATCCAACGATGGATCAAATTCTTATTCCAAAGTTACCAACATCCAAGCCTCGATAAGAAACAGTCCATGGACCGATCAGAGTATGTCATCGAAAATTTGCTTTCGAGATGGACATGGGACGGCAGAGATCTGAGGAGGCTAACAGAAGATCAACTAAGATGGAACTTGAGAACGATCATTATATCTGGCGGCACGGTTGGACATCCTTACGAGCTAGAAATAGAGAGAAAGACAGAGGTGGAAGATTGGGAAGTGGAGGCTTTGATGAGCGATATGTTTACTGCGATTAAAGAAGTCAAGAGGATAGAAGGGCGGAATAAGGATAAGGTAAATGAGGAGGTACGCATAGGGAATAACGGGAAAGATAACCGTAGTCCAAGCTACCAGGAGATCCTGGGACAGGAGACGAGTGTGGAGGATCTGGAGATCAGGAGAAATGGTCAAAAGCGACTGTCTGAAGATCATATCTCAGGACCAGAGAATGCAAAAGATGGCATTGATGGGCACGACAGTCAAGTTAAGCATTATGGGAAGCAGAGCCACACAGATTATGCCAGTGCCGAGCTGCATACGCGCCCTCCAGCTCCTGTGAAACATGAGTCAGTTCGCCAAATTAAACAACTACTTTCTCTGTTCTTTAGAACAGGGCAGAATGGGTGGTATTCGAGAAATTGCCACAAGTGTACGATTCAACAGCGTGTTTTCCTTAACGAGGGTGAATGTTTCCAGCATTTGCTAAATATCCACGACTACATTTCTTGTGGGATTTGCCACCAGACTTTCATCCGCCATGAACTCCTCAAACATTGGGAGACGGAGCACCGCAAAGTGAGCACAGCCACGCTCATAATGAGCTGGCTTTGTTGGGAATGTCGCATCGCTTTCTACATCGAGGGCGCATGTCTCCAGCATTTACAGGATAAGCATAACTACAGTCTTTGTGAGATATGTTTAAAGGTTTTCCACTCTAAAGATTTACTTTCGGAACATAAGGGAACTGAACACAACGAGAAGCCTGGCTCCTCATCCCTTGATCCCCGCCATTCTGCCGATCAAACCCTGCAACCAATACTTAAGCAGCAGAGAGGGCCATTGAAACAAGCGGAAGATAGTGGCTCCCTGGTAATAAGAGCAGAGGTTCGCCCACTTCGAATTCCTCCACAGTGGAGTACAACCCAGAACGACACTCCGCAAGAACCGACCCCAGAGAAGCAGATATTTTGTCCTGAATGCGATGACACATTGCTTTCGGATAGTTTCATTGAGCACATGTTAGAAAAGCATGAGTACTGGCTATGTGTGAGATGTGTCGCCCCGTTCCCCTTTAAGCTAGGACTCCTCTCCCATTTACTGATCCTACACAGCGACGAACTGAAATATTGCTGTACGATCTGTCAGAGTGTGACACCTGTTCAATACAAGGAGACACTCTCTCAGCATTTGGAAAGTTCGCACACCGATGGACGCAGATATATTTCTAGTTGGGGCCCTCAAATATTAAAGACATGTTTCTTGTGTTACGAGGCTCTCTCTGTGGGAGATATCTTACAGCACTTCCAGTTTGTTCACGGTTATCATATGTTAGAGCCTTACGTATTTTGCGACCAGTTGCATTGTACCATGGTGTTTCCAATGGCGTCTGTATGGTCCCAGCATAATACTGAGACGCACAACAAACTTGCTACACGCATAATCGCATATTCTAGTCGGAACTGCAGAAACTGCTCCATTGTCCTCTCAAATCCCATCGAGCTTGAGCAACACAAACGGGCTGTACACAAATGCACCCGTGGAACCTTTTCAGAACGTATGCCTTACATGACTTGTGGTCTATGTGGCTGGCCTCGTGGTAGTCAGGAAATGGTCCTGTGGCATCTGGCCATTGATCACAATGACACGCGCAATTATTATGGTAGATTCCTCCAAAGTATGCGCTCCCGTTCTATGATAGGCTTCAGACAAGAATCAATCGCACAAGATGCAACTTTCCAGCTGCAAAGCAGTCAAAGGCAGGAACATATGTCTCAGGACCCAAACGGCACGGATCAAATAGAGGACTTTCAGAACGAGCATAAAACTTTCAAGACAAGGATCGACCGACCGTCATCTCAAAATCTACCCAGAGTTTCTTCAGGCTATTACCAGGATCCCAAACAAAACCAGCCTACAACTGAACACTTCAAATATCACTCCAGCAGCAACACACCAAATTCGCAGCCAGTTCCCGCGCTCCCAAACAATACACAAGGAGAAAACCACCGGTCCGAGAAATCACAATCAATGCAAACGAATGAGCCTCATCCAACCCATCGACTGATCGGAGACATGGACCGCCAAATTTCGCCAATTTCTTATGTAAATGGTAAGCACAATATCGTGCAAGAGAATAGCCCTAGGATCTCTACAGTATCTGATATAGCAGCTGGAGGTTATTCTTCGCCGAGTATGCTACATCAAAGCGGGTCTCATAACCCGACCCTACCTTCTGGAATCCGGCCCAAACTGGTGACTCGGCGATATCCATCACTCGGCGATGCAGTCCCAGAATATCAGCCTGCTGAATTCTGAATTTCGCCCTCTGGGTTAACCATTATTCCTGAAGATTCTACAGGGACCTTTGCCTCTGGTGAGAAAAGCAATGGACATACAAAAGACCAATCCAAACTAGGTATACAACAGATGGAACTGCGGAAGATGACGTTTTCGCGACCAAGGAATCATGGATGCGCAACTTACACCACTAGATGCTTCTCAAAAAGCTTTCTTACTGTCAAGAAAGAAGAAAATTGTTCACTTTTGCTGTACCAATATTAAACCACTCATCATTAACGTATGATTGAAGGTTTGCAAACCTTTTGTTTGTAACGCCCTTTTTGGTACAAAGAGTCAAATAAGATTCTGAATAGAACAGCGTTTCTTAGACATAAAATGCTCCACCCTCCTACATAGACAATGAGGAAGCCAATAATTAAATACTTGAAGTGAACTGTGTCTTCTTGAATACGAAGCATAATGACCGCTAAAGACACAATGCTCGCTATCCTGTCCAGGCCTGCTGCTGCTAATCCTTCCAGTTTCAGGTCCCCCAGGGAGGCACCTTAATTAAAGAGATACCACTAAGCAATTGAAGCGAGCATCTCTACCTAATGGTCATGTAGCTTGGCATTCCCACTTCCAAGAAAGAAGGGGGGCTCTTGGCGACTTGGGCAAGTCTTGGCCTATCACGCAGCGATGACACTCCTCATTGTGTCTCAATAGAATAGGATCTTTCTCTTCTCCATCTCTCACCCAGAGCTCTCCGTTGGTCCTCTTTCCAATTCCTCTACAGTCTATTGAGAATAGAGAGAGCAGCGGAATGCAAACACTCCGCCAAGGCCAAGACAAAAATGACAATTCATGCCCAGAAATCGGCATACTTGGGACTTGGCAGCAAATTCTCATACATAATGTGTGTCCCGCGTCTTATCCGACGCGCCAGCATAAAAAATTCAGATTGCGTGATATGAGTAATTCTACCACGAGGATAAATCCAATATGTGCCGCATCGCCGGTGTACACGCCTCAGTTGCTAGGAAATGGGACGGGTGCTTGTACGAGCTTGGAAACATGGCAGACATTGCCTCTAATGTCTGGTAAGTCTCTTGCGGTTTGTTTTCCTTGGGTCCGATTGTGGAATACGCTGACGTTGGACCTGAAAGTCTGTTGTCCCCCGCTCACACTTTATATGCACAACACGAGCAGCACAACGAACGGTACGGCGTCGTGTTTGTACCTCGTATGTCAAATGGACGGCTTGGAATCGTGGACGGAGACGGCGAGGTGCATTGGGCGGAGTGTGATTGTTGAGGATTCAGGTGCGGAGACAAATGAGGAAGGGCAGGTGGATGGGGAAGCAGACCCAAACTTAGTGAGGGACTGCATTTTCAATAGAGGTGAGGAAGAGAGCATGGTGGTGGGTGGAGCGGGACGGAGGAGGATTCGCGGAGAAATGTGGTGGGTGATGGTTGCGTGGGGTTTGTTGAGGATTTTGAATCCGGAGTAGTGGCCGGTTTTCCTTGAAGGATGAGAGCAGTTAAGGATTCTTTTTTAATTTCTATTTCAATTTTAAAGAGCTGCGGAGGCAATGGGGAAGCAGGAGAGGACCAGGCTTTCCATAATCGAAGTTATGGATCCCGATAGGAACCGTGGACTTAGCATTGGAGGCTCATATTGTCTTACAATTACTGCTAAATTACAAAGCTACATAAAAAAAGAAGTTACCTGTACAGTGATTCATCATACCTTGTCCAACAAAAATCTCCCAACCCAGTCCATATTATCGCACACAATAAATGTCCTTAAACTTCTCCATCAACTTCCTCAATCACCTCCATCTCCCTAGCCTTTTCCTTTCCCTTGTAACGGTTTGGCTTTTCCTTTCTCTTGTAACTACTGGATTTTCCCTTTCCCTTGCGACTGGATTTCGTACCGTCAAACTCATCGTCCGAAATCTCTTCATCAGTCGTCTCCCAATCCTCGTCTTCCATGTCACTACTAGGCTCCATCATTTCGTCCTCACTCTCGATAAGTTCCATAGCGTACCTCACACCCAGAATAGATATGGTTTTGACCTCATAGTCTGACTTCAAGCGCCATGTATCATTCCCCAACCCGAAAGAAGAGGATTTTAAGGCCTCGATTACCATTTCAAAATTGGAATACCTGTGTGTCTTTCGAATCTCCTTCAATCCGGATTCATCAAAGTCCTTCTCTAGCCACACTTTGACTTTCGTATCCTCCTCTGTAGTCCTAATCCACAAAATCAATCCCACCAGGTTGTCTAGAAACACTACGTCGTACAAAGGCTCAAAACTCTTGATGCCCCGTCGGTTAAGGACTTCGAAGAAATAGAACACGATTGCTTTGTCAGTCATCAATCTGATGTCGAGTCCTGTAAGTTTAAAGTTTTCGAGAAATTGGTGCACGCCGTTATCATAGTCAAGAAAGTCGTGCGATCGGAACCATGCAAGAACCCAGTTGTGAACGCGTTGAGCAGAGGCTTTGTAAGAAGGGAAGGATTCAATGAGATATTCGTATCCAGAGTCAGGGTGCGGATATTTGCGGTGAGAGGCTACGCACATTCCATCTTTACCAAGCGTACAAGAGCTTGCAATGGAGATGAGCAAGACCGAAAGAGGGCTCAGATGTATGGCATCTGGGTCATGGATGGATCCTTCCTCGGCTGTTCTAGGGTCCTCCAAGTGGCCCAAGCCGTTTCTATAATCTGTATCTGAACGAGATGACGAAGAGCCGGAATTCAGAGCGACTGATGTTGTATTTGACGAGGAAGAGGGAATGTGGGAAGAAAGAATAGTAGCCGACGTGGCAGCCATTGGCAACCCAGCGGTACTTGCAGCAGAAGTCGAGGATTGCGAGGGCAGACCGGGCTGATGTGCGATTGCGTGCAAAATCGCTAGGGGGGCAGGTGCATTTGCAGTCGGCGATGAAGGTGTTGGAAGAGTAGGTGTATTCGGAATGAATGGAAGAGGTGCTGGGAGATCAGGCCATGGGAGAACATGTACCGGGAGAGCAGGTGCTAGTGCAGGAACAGGGACATTTGCACCTGAATTAAGCCCTGTACCAGTCAATGCTGCAGGATGAAGAAAGGAAGCAGGCACTAAAAGAGTCAGTACTCCGAAAGGTGGTAAATATGTGCAGATAGAGATGCTTTGACGCAACGTACTGTTCGGCTGACCGTTATTGGAGGCCATTTTCGAAGACTGAAGGACTTTTGTGAATGATACCTGAAGAAATCAGTGTCTGAATGGAGGTATTTTCAAAGAATTTGGATTGTTAGAAAGTTTGAAGTTGCGTTGACACGTTGAGTTCCGTCTGCATTGGAAAGCCACCCCTGAGAAAGTAAACGAACATGTGACTTGACATGTTTCCCCTCATCACTAGCTGGACAACCAAACTGGGTAGGGTCTACAATCGTTACTGGAGCATGCTGTTAGATTATTTTGTCCAATACTTGGATTGTGGGTTATTGATGATTTAATTCAATTTTATCAGCTGTCGATAGTATTCACAGGTGTGTTCAGAAACCACTAGAGAACACACCTTCTCCCTGGGGGGAAGTAGCACGGCCTTGTTCCCTCGACTGTACTCTCTTTTGGGATTTTAATACGAGCAAGGTGGAAAGCAGTCTTGTCTTGGGTTATAAAAGCTAATGAAGGCACTGGTTGGAGGGTGGTTGCTCCTTCCTGTTGCTTCCACGGATTTAGCTGAACTACACCATGTTGGACGAACCACTCTGCCACATTTCTATTCTATGTAAATCTTACGGCTCTCGCCTTTCATTGGTACTTTGCCCTTATTTCTAAAAAAAAATAAAAATAAAAATGAAGTCTAAATATCATTTCGACTCAAAGGATCCGTACTGCCTAGCCAGGCACAGTCTACACGGGATCTGCAACTCCTCGGAAATAACGCCCACACCTGCGGCGCCAGCTAAACCGTTCGAAATATCATATGGTCATGGTAACTGGCCAGACAGCCGTATCTTTCTCATGAAAGACACGTTAGACGATGAAGAAGTAGATGATTACTGCGAGAACGAGCGTTTTGTGCTTGGAGTTGAGCGAATCATTAGAAAGATCAAGGGCCACGACAAAATTAACGAGATCGGACAGGAGGAGTGGAAAGAGATCTTCAGGGTGTGGAAGAGGGGGCAAAATCGATGTGATCCGACAACCAGGACTTTCCCTTTGTTGAGAAATGAACTTGAAGCACCTGAGGCCGAGCTCGAGAAACAGTTCCGGTCTGCGGGAAACAGGATGCTCGAGACTATCAGCTTGAGCTGGGGCAGAGCTTATAATCAAGACAAGGTAATTGATTGATCTTCGAGAATAGCATAAGACTGAATGTTGATTAGGTGTACATGCCAGAGCCCGCACCAATCGCGCAGCAGAAGGGTCAACAAGAATCCGCACAAGGAGGACATAATGGGAGGGAACAGGAAAAGGATGAACAAATGAGAATGCCTCAACCAATAGAGCCGCCGTGGCCACCACTCAAGACCTTAGGAAGTACGACTAAGCCTGATAATGTATGGGTCCCCTATATTGCACTGTTGAAGGACAACCCATGATTAGGATCAGTTGTCGTCAATCAAATACGGTGCGTTAGGCACGTTATTTCGAGTGGCTTGCGAGTACATCCTTGGGTTGAAGTGGTAGTATCGCGAACGGAGGAGGTGTAGATCGTATCGGATTCTAGATATACTTTCCTTTGTGGGCGCTGGGGAACGCTCGTTGACTGTCGGGAAGATATTACTGGGAATTGAGGAGCCAGCATTGGGTCGAACAGCGTTTTGGGTGCTCCGAAGTTCCTCGGTTGGTATCTTCGTAATTCATTGATGCTCACATGGCTCCACGTCTTGTTGTACCTCAATTGAAAAGTACTTGTGAACTTCTGCGATGTTTTGGCAGGAACTTCGTGATATGGGTTGTTGTAGCATCCAAATAATAGTTTATTTGTCATAACTCACAACCCGTTTGGATATTGAGCTACCATCAGGATGGACCAGGATATCATTGTGCAGAGCAACGACGAAGTGTTAAGGTGGGATCGGGGCAATGTCACACGTACTGGATGTCTTACTTATCTGACCTTCGATATTTACGCGCCACGGCAGATCTACTTTCCTGAAAAGCCATTGTGATTGTTTGATCTGCGGTGTTTCGGCAATAGAGACATGACGGTAAGTACGTCCTAATAATAAATGTCTCTTCACCACACAGGTTCTCGTGTTTGGGCCCTTCTCACGTCTTATTAATATCCTTGCACTCCACTGTCGCATTCGAAATTGAAACGAGCACTGGGAACAACACACCATGACGCCAGTTCATATGTCAGATTATTCGAGGCAAAAATCTATCACAACATGCAGAAAATTTATTCCAGCAGAGCCGAAATAACAAAATGGTGCAAAAAGCTGAATGTTGCATTACTCGGTACCCGGGGGATTCGAATATCAATACCGCGCTCAAGTTACAGCTCCACCTTATAAAGATCCAAATTTACTCCGTTTCCGGTAGCCCATCTTTAACTACGTAAATAGAGACCATGGGGGGTGTGCTCCTGCCACTAGAGAGTTGAAAAATAAACTCAAGGTTAAGGCCCTGCATCAAGTTCTCCCAATATTTTCGGCCATCAGCCATGACTCCCCAAGAGATAGTAGTCTATGAAAACCCATGTGAATAAGGTATATTGCTTTTTCAATAGCAAAGATACTGCTACGAGTCTTTCTCTCACCGAAATTGCCACACGGCAGTCATCACTTTAGGTATGCAACATTTGAGCGGCACCCAAATCTCTGAGGTCCTTTCCATCCCAGGCAGGTTCTTGAATCGTCTCAATTACCACAACACAATCTTTTGGTTTACTCAGCTTGTCCATTCAACAGACGCTTGGCTGAAGAAGGCATGAAGAAGCCAAACTCATATCTCTGTGATTGACGCTTCTTTGAATGGCAGGGTGTTGATGATGCGTTTATCTCTACCCTTGGTTGCGTAGTCTTCGTATTTGTTTTTCTCGATCTACTTGCACATTTTAAGTTGATGAGCGCGAGGTGGTAGTGAGGCCAGCGGCTTTCAAGTTGGCATGCTGAGTTTCCCCAATAAAATTTGGTACTTTTCTTGCTCGAGAGGATATTGCTGAGTGTTTGAACCATAAATAGACTGGAAATGCTTGACGCTACTTATGCCAGCACTGTGAATCATTCGAACTCCTGGATTTCTAGCACGCTCACATTCCTAACCTGAAGACCTCGGGTCTTACTGAAATATCATTGGAAATCATCAGTTTAAATCTCTCTAGATGGTCGGTCCAATTTCAAGATCACATAAAATATCATTTTACTAGAGCTAAATTCAATTTGTGTCTGCGCTGCTGCGAGATACTAGGATGTCAAGAATTTTTTACTTCCCATTTGGAATTCAATATTCACTGAAGTAATCAGGGGGCAGAGACGACCACAAGGAATATACTTCACAGCAATACACGCCAGTGATTAGCAACAAGTAGGATGTGGACCTGTGGAAAGTGGACAATAGAGTTCTCAATTGTCGAGTCAACTCAAATTGAAGCAATTCACCTTCAGCAATATTTTTCACGACTCAAACCAACAAGCATAAAGTATCGCAGCATCTCTCATTGATCCAAAATAATAGTTCATCGAGAATCAATCTTCCACGAAACAAAGATTTTCGTCAAGCACTTACCATGGCTCCTTCCTCTCCAATTCGCGACTACAACCCCATGCGCACCTACGACGCCTTCGTCCACAACATTCCCCCTCCCTCCGCTCCACCCTCCGAAATCGCGCGCTGGCTCTCCTCATGGTACGATACTAATCCTCGGATTCGACAACCAAACCAAATGCTCAGCCCACACTTAACGCCCTCCTTCTTCAACGGTTCCTACATACGCAATGCAAGCCAAGATGAACTGCGACGGTATCTCATGACTGCGAGAACGGAAAGAAGAGATGCGGAAGATATAGCGTTCGATATTCAGAGGGCGAAGGGGATTGAGATGAGATATAAACGGGAGTTCGAGGGGGAGGTAATGGAGAGGATGAGAATGAAGGATTCTGGGATGTTGGGGACTGGTACGGGTACGGTGGGAAGTGAAAGGCTTTCGAATTGTTCCCCTGTCGTCGTTCAGCAACCTCATGGATTCATCTCGATGAGCCTCAATGATCATCTGTTTGGGGCCAGCGCTACACAGGCTCCTGGGGAAGGATGGTTCTTCAAAGCTCCCGATCCGAATGCAAGAAAAGTCACGCTCTGGGATATTCGTTGGACGGTCTTTTGGTTCGGCGTCGTACCCTTTATTCTCGCGAATATTGGGAAAGTATTTCAACACTCGATCTTTGGCCACTTGATAAGTGAGCACGCTCTTGGCTTGTTCATCATCCACATGGGCTGCTTTCTGTTTGAAAGCTGGTTTGTTGAGCATTGGATTATTATGTTGGTGGTTTACGCTGTGATTCCGTCGCTTCTGTGCTCCTGTTATTGAGGCAGCGTGATATAAAGGGCTATGGCAAAATTGGATGGCAAGAGAGGTATCGTGTATGGTCCTCGGGATAAGGGGTTGTGACGCAATATTGGTAGGTACGCTTCAGCTCTTCGTAAACTTGGCATACTAGTATTGAGGAGAACTTTGACTCTCCGGCCTTACAGGAACTTTGAAAATTGTTGATTAGCTCCTATGATTCTCTGGTAGTCCTGAATGCGAAGAGGGGAAGTCAACTGCGCCATTCGAGGAATGGGAAACTGGAACTGGTTGACGTAGGAGTCACTTGGGAAAGTGGATTACGTACAAAAATGAAGCATAATTATGTAACACTTTTTACCCTTCAGCTATGATATAACGTGATGACCTTGTCGTTCTGAATTTGAAGTGCCGTCACGAGACGCTTGGCAAGTAATGGGAATTTCTTTCCTTTCCAACTCCCACCGCCAATGATTTGCCACACTTTCGCCCATAAATATCGATCTTCACAACTTCATCATAATCTTCACCTGATCTCTATTTTCCAAGTCTATCGGCAACCAAAATGTCCTATTTCAAGAAAATATGGCATGGCAAGCGTGCTATGCTTAGCAAGCGTCTCATTTTCGACACCTGGGTCGCGCAGTTTCCTCCCAAACATGCCACAAATGATCAAGTCTTGACTTAGATCAACTCTTGGGTCGTATTCCCACTATTCCAGCCGTTATCGACCGCGCTGGTCATATGTTGTTGGGTGGAGTTAAGATTCGTGCCCTCACAAAATCGTAAATGGTGTACCATCCGCGCCGCGATGGCGTTCCCGAAGGACGTTGCGGGGGATTTGGCAGGTGATATAGAGAATGCCAAGACGTTGGAGATAAAGAACTATCTGGTAAGTTGTTCCTTACCGCCTCGATATCGTAACGTAGACTGGAACTGACTTAGAAGCTAGAGTGGAGTGGAGGATCGTGACTCCAAATTCGAAGACTAGGTATATATTCGCTGTTATTCTTACTGCTGCCTGCATTTTCCTTATCTTGTACCTCTTCTTAGGCGCATTGCTCAATCTGCCCATTGTACCGGACCTATAAAGGTAACTCTCCGCTGCCGATTCAGTCTGTGTCAATGCTGATCAAAACAAATCGATGTCTTGGACGTCGACAAACTTGCTTTCGCATAAGCCAAAGGGAATGCCGCAAAGGAAATAAGAGATGACAAGAAGGGACGTGTAGCACAGAGGACTGGACAAGAGATATACAATAGAGTCTCGAGCAGTCGGGCCGCAAATACAATAATTAAATAGAATATGGGAACCCCGTGAACCTCGAGCTGATGTTCGGAAGTTCCACACAGTATGGTGATGACTGTGAGATCCCGATCCTGAGGTGATTTCGGTGGATTTTCCTACCTGCACTGAAATACTAGTTAATGTTTCTTTCCTTGCCATCCTAGAATCGACAATGTTTGGCGTTCACGCACGTACAGCACCAAATCCTGCAATATCAGCCGCCGCATTCGCATTCATCGTCCATCACAATTGTCTCCAAACCATTCGAGCTTCCAATCCACGACACGTGGCTTGAGCAGCTTCCTCCCAAAGGTGCCAGTGAGAGAAAAGAGCGACGATGGATCATCGCCTGGAGTCCAGCCTGGAGTGGATCTCTAGGGTGCCTTTTTTTTCTCTACAAAAGCTGCAGTTAATTATTTTTCGCCCTCTCTCTCTCCAGGTGGTTTATCTTTGCTCTACAAAATACCATTTTGCCTCCTTCGCAGACTGAGCACCCATGCGAAACCTGGAATACTGCATTTTGATCGAGCAAAATGTTCTTCTTCGGATCATCTAAGCCCGTCCACGATACATGGCTCGCGCAACTCCCTCCAGCAAATGCCAGCACTACTGAATTTCGGAGATGGATCGCCGTATGGGGTGCAGACTCCGGTCGCTCGAAGGAGATCCAAAAGATCCGCCCAAGTCTCTGGTGGGGAGACACTATTCGCGCACTTACGGATTCTCAAATGCATGAACAACTACAAGCCCATGGCCTCGAGAGGACGATTGCCTTGAGCTTAGCACACGATATCGAGCGTGCCAAGTTATTAGAGATGAGGAAGTTCACAGCACGTCTAGGACGTACCCCGCAAGCTGCAAAGCTAATGCAGATTCGAACAGGACATGAGCCATTATAGCAAGTTTCAAACCGCCGTTCAAAATATCGCCTTCCTTGCTATCGTCTTCGTATTTTTCGCTTTCGCAATGGCATGCGTTCTCGAGGAGGTTACTCTTGCGGACAAGGTAAGACATCATTTCTTCGGCGGGGGTTCTGTGGAAATGATGGATACTGATGGAAAGTAGTGAACGGCACATTGCTTGCGCAGTTTCGATTAGGGCATATTGGAAAGGGAATAGCAGGAACGCGGGGAGATAAGCATAAAAAAGCAGGCGTATGAACATATTCGCAGGCATGCAAATAAATGCAAATGGCACCAATCATTCGGACCTTGCCTCTATATGAAAGAGTCCCCGTCACACGCTGTGACTGAACGGATGGCGACCAACTACCGGCGACGATCCATGTCTATAGCGAAGTTGATAGGAAATATTTGCCTTATTGATCAACCGTAATACGGTCCAATGGTTTAGATTGTATAGCTTCATTCCCCATACCCCAAAAGGCCCCAATATCTGCCCTCTTTCCCCCCTTTTGACAGCGAAGTATCCACGAAGGGAGTGTTGAGCAGGCCTGCTGGAAGGATGCCTAAATCAGGGAGATGTGAAATGGTGAGGCTTGTGTCATGGTAGCGTCGAAAACATGCGAGGATGATAACAATAATTGTATTTTATCGAGATGATCGTTGGTAAATGTGGTCATGTCACGAAGTCGGTGACACCATATGCAATCAAAATTCAGTAATAGGATGAATAAGGGCATACCAAGAAATAACACTTTTATACTTAACAAGGTATACCGCGGAGCAACTTTAACCTCAACCCCAATAACTGCTAAGACACACGAAAGAAAAGTTGTTTTAGTTTCAATACCCCTTAACCTCTCTTCCTCAAATGCTGCTGCCGAGGAAGTTGATTCAACCCCCTTTACTTCTAAGATTGCCTAAGAGGCCTTCATATACTTGTCTCGTGGTCCACCCGTATGAAGATGATGTTCGCCATCGCTGGCAATCGTGAATTTCCCGTCGCCCCTCAAAATCTTTTCACTGCACATTCCGCCGTTCGTTCTCTTCCGGTGTGATGTCCGTGTGCCTTGACAAAACGCCCTGGCCGTGCTTGTCTTGCAGTATCTGGTCATACTGCGGTAAACCTTCGCGCCGTTTCTCCTCCAATTTCCGCATCTCCAAATATGTCTTCTTCAGCTCGTGCTCCTGTCCTCGAAGATCTTTAACAGATTGTCGTCGAGCCCTCCATCTAATAAAGGGATTTTTTAGTGAGTTGCAGTACCTTTGCGTCTGTTCCTGACCTTCGCTATGACGGAAGACTAGTAGAGGGGGAACGATTTGGATGGAATGGGAGGATTTCTGAGAGTTGTGGCGAGAGACGGTGCAATTTTCGCTGGATTCTCTCCCATCTTGGGGAACCCACGGGGGAGAGTGTAAAGAGGAATGACAGCAAGAGGCTCTATTAACCGAGCTTGGTATCGGGGTCAATTCAAGTGCTGAAGAACCCGAGCAAAGAGAGAGTTGATAATCAGACCGAGTCATTTTCGAGAAAACGCCCAGTGAACGAGTGAATTGGGCAGAAGGGTCACTTGATCTGAACTCACTTGAGGACTTGATTGAACCTAATATACTTAAGGGAGAGTACAAGCAACTTCCCATCAAGGTACCTGATGGAATTGATACATCGATACAAAGACCCGATAAGGATAGGATCAATGATGTCTCAATGATGCAAAAACGATGATAAGGATAAACGATAGATAGGACTGGGGCAAGAAATTGCGAGATAACACGTCCAAATTGACTCGATATGGGAGAGCCACGTACTTATGAAGAATCATATCGAAATGGTCTTTGAGACAAAACCACAGGGCTTATCTTGGCCCCTTGGCACAACGTCACGCCACCAAAAGAAACGCTGAGAGGGTTTGAGGTCGTTCTGTAACTCAGTCGAAGGACGGACCGAAAGCGAGCAAAGCGATTGTCTTCCGATGCTCTAATACTGACAACTTGTGACGAGATTTTCGAGAATTTTTCGTTGGGTGAGGATAGTTGCTGGCGAAGAAAGGTGGATTCGAGACGAAGTGTTCCGTAATAGAAAAACAGAGGAAAACTACTTTATTTCTACTATAATTTTATGGCGCGACGGCCCTATATATAGAAATCCAAAAGCACAACCAGAATAAACCTGGTCACGTCACGGAGGATCACTTGCTTCCTGGCAGAGGCACGGTATTTGAGTACTACTCAGCCCTCCGCTGATATTCCGGCCTCAAAACTAGCCGGTTAAGTCCTTGCATGAGAATATACAGGCCAATTGAAAACATATCTCAGTATCGAATGCGTGGATCTCGACCCTTATGGGGGATAGAGGAAGTCATCGCTGCATTAGTGGACGTTTGGTTCGACCTGGAGCCGCGATCGACGAAAGAAGGGTCAAGCCACAAAGCTTGATTCCGGCAATCATAGAGTAGCAAGCGGGAAGATTAGAAGTAGAGAAAGAGGGGTCATAGAGAAGAAATGAATGATTCAAGAGGATCAAATTGCTCAAACTCTTGGTTGAAGCTCTGCAGGAATGCATAGGATACCAGCATGAATTTATGCCGAAAGAAATATGAGTTTTCAATATGATATCGTAGGTAAAACCCGATGTATGGGAATTCACATCAATAACGACGTCATGATGAGCTTCTCGAAATGCCATCATGGAGAATTTCCCGAGGCAGATCTCTTACAACCTCAGGCAACAAGAAAAAAACATCTCCAACGCGTCTATGAAAACACCCCTCCTCAACGCCCAATCATGACTCCAACGCCTTCTCCCCATGCAAGTTTTCAAGATCGATTTCACTTTGGAAGAAGTCGTCGGCAACGAAATGCGAATCCTTACGATCCATCACACAATGTCACCCCGACGCAACAAGCCCAAGAACCCGTTACACCCCTCATCGACGAAGCCTCGAGAGATCTGGTGAGCGATCCAGAGGGCGAACTCGACGATGAAATAGCAGATGAGGACATTGAAGACGGAGTGGATGAGGAGGATCACGATGCGGAAGAAGAGGAAGGAGGTATTGAGGAAGGTTCGTTGGGATTTCTTTCAATTCCTCATCATGACACCAAGCAAACATCACTATCACTCTTGATTTCTGTATATTCTAGCCATGCCTCCTCCACGGCTTCTAGATCTCATCCGCGGCCATACGCGAGAGATCATACGTCCTCCCTCAATCATCTCAAGATATTCACATAATCAACGCCCAGCGTGGTTTCGCCGTGTGTTCGACATGACTGACAATGTTGTGCTACCAGTTCCCATGGACATCGACCCACCTTTCGATCCAGGAGCGTTGGGATTGAAGGAGATTGGAAATTTGGCCAGTTGGACGGTCAGTACTTGTAAGCCAGGGTGCGGGGTGGAAGCTCTGAGGGATGAGGATACCAATTTGTTCTGGCAGTATGTTTCTCCACACCTATCTCCTTTCCATTAAGCGAATGGCCAGAACACCAGATGTGAATATGACAATATTGCGAGGCCTGGCTGAGGGACACTAGCTAATGGACTATCTAACCACAGATCTGATGGTCCTCAACCCCATCACCTAAATATCCACTTCTCCCGCCTCGTCTCCATCCTCTCAATTCGCATCTACCTAGATTTCGAAGCCGATGAATCCTACACCCCCACCCGTATCACCATGCTCGCCGGTACCGGCTACCACGATCTCCTCCCCTTCCAAGAACTCTGCTTCACACAACCCAAAGGTTGGATTGACGTCTCTCTCGAACACGTAGGTGGAGGCGAAGATGGCAAAACATTACGGGCCTTTCTGGTCCAGGTCAAGATTGTAGAGAATCATCAAAACGGAAAGGATACGCATGTTAGAGGTCTAAAGGTTTATGCACGGGATGAGAGGGCAGGAAGGGGCGGAATGGGAGTTTTGGAGGAAGTGGAAGGGAATAAACCACGTCCGAAACCACAATTGCAAGGCGCGGACAGAATATGGATGACTGAGCCAGACTGGATGGGAGAGCCGGAGTTGCGCTGATAATTGTCGCGACTGAAAGAGGGCATATTGTTTTTGGTGTTTGGCGTCAAGATACCCAAGGCTAAGATTGACTAGTGTCGGGAGATGAATATGCTATTACAATTCTGAAGAACATCCACAGAACCCCGCTCTAAAATCCTCGTGTCATTCCTATACCTTCTGATCGCCGTTTTGCCAGCCAGTGAACTTCGCCCAAGCGGGTGAAAACGGGTCGCTGGGATTGGTCTTACATTATCACTAATCAACTTCCCATGCTCGTATATCAACTCCTCCCACCTCCTTCTCTTGTATCCCTATTCCAACAATCTTTATTTTCCAAATTTCTGTCGAGGAGTTTCTGGCTATCACACAATATAAAACTTTACTTCACCATGCCGCCTCTATCCTCCATTGTATTCGGAATTGAAGGCTGCATCTCAACTCTAAACGGCGTCCTCGGTCTCATTCCCACTCCTCTCTCAGCCAGAAATGCAGAATTTATTGGGTCTGTTCCCGGAATGCACGCCGTCTCCCTCGGCATTGCATCAATTGGGTACATTTCTCTTTTTATTATTATTTCTCCCTCCCGTTAAACCGCCCCCTCTTGTTCACCTCCTCATTTACACATTTACCCCAGTCCCCTAAAACTGTCAAAGTAACCAGACCGCCCTATTGACGACTCTCAGTATCCTCTGGCTCCGCGCAGCATACCTAGGCGATAAAACAGTCATGTGGCTAAGTGTTCCAGGGAGAGCGATAGGTGCAGCTTATTTCTGGGCTGCTGGGGGTGATTGGAGGGGAGTTGCGGTTTATGAGGTTGTTTGCGCGGTTGTTGTTGCGGGGGCTTTGGGGTGGGAGATGTGGAGTCAGGGAGGGGAGCAGAAGGGAAACCTGGGGGTGGGGAAGGGAAAGGGGAAGGCGAGCTGATGGAAGGTAGGAAAGAGGAAGGGGTCGGGTGGGAAATCGCTGTTTAGTACTTTGTTTGCTTCAAGGTTGAAATTAAATATCCATTTGGAATGGCTGTGGATTGGGCTAGGTGCCAAATCATTGTTTTGTAAAATCTTTTTGGGCATGCAAAAGCCGTCTATCCCTTCCTTTCCTGTCAATTATGTCACATCGCAGCCTCAGACATGCAACATAAAAGTTCCAAATGTCTCGGATGGCATTGAACAATATAGCAATACTTTTGATCAGTGCCAAGTCCCCCCCAATCCTTCTGCGTCCGATGAGGTATCTTTAGATCCTTTCTTTAGAGGTGCTTGCATTTACCATACTTCAGAGTCGAAGGGTCTTATGAATGAGTCTTGAGCAGAGCATATCGACAAAGTCAACCGGTTTAATGATGTTTCGGCTTCCCTACGCACAACTCTTTGTCATATGATCTTGAAAGTCCAAACACGATCTTGGGATCCAGGCATCTTGAGAGCTCCTTCCATGAAATCATGGATGAATGTCCGGTTTTCTCTTTAAAACTCGGGATGCTGCATGGTTCCAACTGATGTAAGACCTGGTTCTAGCGATGCCCGTTGAGTGAGGCTGATATTACCCCAATCCGAGACTCACGAAGGAAGGTCGTTGCGCCGATCTTAAAGAGGGAAGATAACCGATGAGAGAATATCTAAGCTGTTCTTTCTTAGAATTATCTTGGAAGTTGCATCGATAATGACATTCACCTCAGACATTGAATAGTCAGAGATAATTCCCAGATCCTTTGCATCTGAGGCACATTTGAGGAGTGCGAAGATTGTGTCCCACAGAACCGAAAATTGTGTACCGCCAAAATTGATCAGCATATCTCCCAGTTTATACAAGTGATTCTAGTTTCGGATCTTCGACCTATCAATGACAACAAGCGTATTTGTAGCTGTTCTGGGTGATAAGATCGTGGACAGAGGATCGGACCGTAGTAAAATAGGGCATGGGAGCAGGTGGTGAACAACGAGCATTGCCAGAACCAGAAAGAAGTCCCGCCTAGAAACTCGAGAACCGCGCAGCACATAGGTCTCAGAGTTTAAGATATTTTTCTGCACCATCCACACTCTCAAGAGCCATAGACTAGAAATGATCTCCCTTAACTCCTGGCGCAGAATGCAATTGGAGAACCCGAATATGCTCGGAAGGTAGAGGTGCATACGCTTCTGCCAAAATAAAAGGTTGATAATACATGTACTGCCTTCGGCCTTTTCAGAATCCTAAGCAGCCACACCAAGATCAAAGCACCACCCTACCATCCCTAATTTATAGGAAAGTACGTGTTACGACATGGTTAGAAGTACTGAGAGGTCTGAGTACTGGAGTCTGGCAACAGCGAAAAGCCTCGTGCAAGGCATCCTAAAACAAACGACGCTGTGCTGGATAGATATTAAAGCAAATCATTGCCGGCTCATGTCATAATACCAACCATTTTTGGCCTTGTCACTGTTGCTTTAAACGGATATCCCCTCTATGGTATTAATTGGTCTATTACAGCTGGATCCATGGTTGACCTCTTGTCTAAATGAGTTCTGTTCTATCACTATGGGGGCTAAAATATGCGAGGCCTCATCTAAACACGGTTCGAAAGACTCTGCTATGAGAAGGCACACGGGCAGCACCTGCATCTTTTTAGAATTTGAAAATACTACCAGTAAGACCAGTGTTCAATTACCTACTTTCAGAAATTGAAAATTAATTAAGGATAGTCATGTTCCAAGAAAGTGCAATTTCCAGTACCATCTCCCACTAAGAACTAAACACAGTTCTCAGCCCAAGCCTGACACTAAAACCAGATCAAGTGAATTTTCGAGTTAACGCAACACAATGAAATATCTTTCTCCAAGGCTTTTGGGTCTCCAAGTTGAGGGATGTATCGCTCCCTAGACGATTTTGATTCATCATTAGCTTGGTTTTTTTCTTCTTTTTTTCTGCTTCAGATTTATGATTACCTATACATGACTAACCTCACTTCAACTTACAATAGAGTACCTGCAATTGTAATTGCATCTGAGGCTCCCTGGCAGCCGGACTCGATAACGTCAACCACATCGTCAATGATTTCTGAAATGCCTAATTTGATTTAGACGCTTGCGTTCGAGCGCCAAACGATTAAGAATTGAAAAGGATATTAATGATACGTACGCGGCATGTTTCCAGTTGTGACTGCTAGAAAGTCTAGGTGATGATTTATTGGTTGTTTGTGGTAGAGGGTAGGATTTTTTGAGAAATGTTTGTCTGGGAAAAGAGAATGGAAGGAGGAAATCAATAAAATATGTACTCCGCTTTCAGCTCGCGTCTGAGACTGAGCTGTAGTGTCATTCACGACTTGGTATGGCTTTCGGGCGTTAGACCGGGCAATCGATAAAGGCATTGGGCGTGAGACAAGGGAGCAGGTAAGGATTTTTTGAAGATACGCCCATTTAACCGCTGTTACCGAAACTTCATACCACTCAGGCGTTGACCCTATAAGATTGAACGCGACCTTGTAGAACGATTCTATGATTTTATGATCCCCAGAACATGGTTCGCTCATGGAAACAAAGCCATATATTGCCCCGTCATACTGCTAGGGTAATCTATATATCACTAAGACATTCTCTCCCCGATCCTCAAGATCATCCCAACTGCTCCCCCGCATAGTAAGCGAGGGTATGAGACCGCTTCATGGATCCCTTTGAACGATTCGTCCTTCACGCCCAGACGTCGAAATTCCTCGACGCCTCGCGCTATTGGCTGCTATTGACTTCTCGGGTGGTACGCGGTTATCAATGCCTGAGAAATTTGTTTTGCTTGTATTTGAAAGCTTGTGCAATGGGGTTAGGTAGAGGGATTGTGGCAATTAGACTGCGCCCCACTCCGAGTGTCCTCTTTTCCCTCCAGAGCACGAGATAAAACGGCGGGTTCTCTACCAATTAAGGTGAGTAGCCTAATGGACAGACACTGCAAGGCGAATCCAACATGCTCCGCTGTTTATATGCTACAAAACTCTGTTTTGCATCATACGCCTACAGCCAACTCATTGATGCCCATGACACGCAACAGCGGCCCACGAATACCCGTCATGACACGCTATCAACAGAAGACTTGCTGCTTGTCGATTTCGTTTTTCTCCTGGACGTTATACTAGGTCGGTCTACATTAACACAATGTTTGGTGATCCACGGATGCTTTTGGACTTGGTCGAGCGGCAAGCGCTTCTCTGGGTCGACAACAAGAAGCTGAAGCGAAAATTAAATGTTAGCCTTCGCCCATATCGGTAGGCACATAGAAATTGATCTTACTCTTTAGATCAAATCTTTAGCTTCTGAAGACACGTAACTCGGAACTGTCATTTCACAGCAGACGATTCTTTTGTACGTGAGAACCTGCGAGTCCTCAAAAGGTGCTTCCCCGACTAAGAACTCATACATCAAGACTCCCAGACTCCATAAGTCGACCTTATTGTTGTAAGAGGTAAAGTTGACGATTTCGGGAGGCAAGTAATCTAGAGTTCCACACTGTGTCTTTCGCCGGTCACCTGGCGCATGTACACTCCATCCGAAGTCTGCGATCTTTAGCTCGCCATGGATACCAAGAAGAATGTTCTCTGGCTTGATATCTCGATGAATAACGTGTTTTTTGTGCAAGAACTGTAATGCTGCAGCCATCTGGGCAATGTATTGTGCAGCTTTCCATTCAGGAAATCGAGTTTCGCGTTGCAAATGCTTGTATAACTCTCCCTTGCCCGCATACTCTAGTATCAAGAATATTCTTTTACTATCGTGGAAATGGCCATAGAGCTGAAGGATATTCGGATGCCGAAGGTTGCTTTGAATTTCAATCTCCCGTTGAACTATGACCAGTCTTGGAATTAGCATAGCTTCTTTGACAATGCACATATCGTATTCCACGATATGTCTCAGGGGAAGGATAGTTTAGGGAGCGAGAACTGACCTTGCTTCTCAACACGACCTTGCATTATTTCGCTCTTATGAAGGACCTTGAGGGCACAAATAAACTTGCTTCTGCGTTCTCTCGCCAAATATACGCGCCCGAACTTCCCTTTCCCCAAAGGCCGACCAATTTCGAACATACCAAGATGAAATTCTTTCGGGGGTGTGGGTTCCTGAGGTATAGAGACCTGCATTTGTTCGGGTTTGTCTACTTCTTCCGATCCCTTCGATGATGCAGAGGGGTGTTTCGGGAGTGCTGACCCAATGGGCACGATCGAACTCGGTCGTCGTAAAGCTTGGGAACCGACTAATGCGATCTTGAGGAGGTTTGGTCGGTTGGAGTTCTGCATAGGCTGTATGTTAGAAGATGTTATAGCCTGCTTGAAGTAAGACATTGCCTCTGATAGTGAGTGGATATGGGTACCTTTGGCTTTAGGTACGCCTTTTTTCTATTGCTAGAATCATTCTCGCTGCCGACGGAATTCTGCGAGAATTGTGCGTGCGAGGGGACAGCGTTCTGTTCATATCAGAAAATAGCTCTCCCGAGCATTGTGTAAACAAACCTTGGACTTTATATGTAGTTTTATTTCACCAGCAGGATAATTCTCATCATTGATAGAAACACACTTGAGGCGGGCTTCCAGGGTGCTAGTGGCCATCGCAAAAATTCAGATAGGGATTATAATTGGTATCCGGTACTTGCCCCAAACTGACGGAGATGTTCCAAATATCCAAGTCGGATTGGGGATACTAGTAGCTAAGAAGCGAACCAATTGCTGGGCTGAGCCACGTCGGCCAGGCAACGGCGGCTAGGCTTTTGGGCAACGATACTGCAACCCAACTTCAACAGAACAGAGGACTACCAGCAAAACAAACCGTTTCCAGATAAATTGCTGGTAACCTTGCACTATTGTTATTTCTAATTCTTAAACGTTCCTAAAAACTTGCGCGCTCAATCATTGCAGGGATCTATCTACAGTGGACCTGCGAGGCGAAATAGAGGGCCACGCAAGGCTGCGGCTGGAACCAAAAACTTTCCTTCTAAGAAATGGAAGCCGGAGACAAAATGTTGGCTCTAGTTAGTGATTGACAATCTGATTTGTGGAGTCTATGTTTGACGATTTTGCAAGAGCCAGCCAAAGGAGAGCAGATTGAGGAACTGGGAAGCGTCGTCTTGTGAAGAAGAGAAGATACTGTAAAAGCTCATTTGCAGACGTTTTGAATTTAATCTACCAAGGTTTTTTCTCTGACTACTGGCCAATGTAGGCGGAGAAGCTATTGGACTTTGCCTCGAGTCGTAACGGGCCAAATTTCCTCGATGACACCGTTCCGATGTGCGTAGTAAAAGTCGTGAAGATTGACAGTAGGATCAATATGACTTGGAATCATTTCCACCCTCGCTCCAATTGGTATATCGGGGCCCTCCTTCCAACTCAGCCAACCATGCTCATCTCCCATAGGTGTATACGTGACACCGGGCATATTCTTTGGTTCAGCAAACCCACTGTCAGTCGTAAGTGTCTTCAACCCCGCATCAATTGTAACCCTCTTTCCCTTCCCCGACTTACTAACAACCGTAGAAAGCACCGTTAAACTATGAGCAAAGTAACTCCCAACCGCATTCCTATAATCCGAATCCATAAAAATGAACGACCCAGGTTGCACCTCCGTGATCCCAGGATATGACGCGCAGAACTCAGCCGTACCAGTTCCTCCCGTCGTTACAACTTGGATATCAAATCCCTTCTCCCGTAACATGGTCGCTGTACCAGTAAGAATGACCATACTGGCTTTACATTCTTTCTCCCGTTCCTCCCTTCCATGGACATGCTGTAAATGCCCCTCATAGCCCTGCACACCAATCAATTTCAATCTTCCAAGCGTACTAACATACTTCGCGAGCGCTAGGGCTCCCTCAGGCGCAACGCCCGTACGACGTAACCCCACATCCAGATCAATGAGTACCTCGATCTTCCCTTCTACACCGCCCTCTCTCAGAGCATCATCGATAGCACTCGCTCCCTCTACACTATCGACTACGATCTTCACCTGCGGATGCTTCTTGAATAACTCCACAAACCTCTTCACCTTCGGCACACCAATAATCTCAGTCGTGATCAATAAATCGTCAACGCCTTCAGCGGCCATAACTTCTGCTTCGCTGAGTTTGGCAACGCAACCGCCCACAGCACCAGCGGAGATCAATTTCTTGGCGAGGATGGGCGACTTGGTGGTTTTGAGGTGGGGCCGAATAGATACGCCAGTGGGCGTGAGGAGGGAGAAGAGTTTTTGGATGTTTGATTCCATAAGGTCGAGGTCGACGATCATGGAGGGTGTGTCGAGGGTGGAGAGTCGGTCTCCGGGTTGCGGGGTGTACATGGTGTCTGGGGTTGCGAATTTGTAAGAAGATATAAGAGAGGCAACTTGGAGCTGATCGAGGACAGAGGTATGAAGCACCGTTTAAATTTTGAGAAAATAGGCCAGTAATAGGCAGTGAGTAAATAGAGGTGTGGTGGAATCAAGGTCAATTAAAAGTGGAGGTGATTGACCCCACTTATGAACCCACGACGGAACCCAACGTCACGTGGTATTGTTGACTTGGACTGTTGAGATAAAAAGCGTCGGGGTGGCGAGCTTGGAGTGACTTTGAGGGAGGCACAATCGATATTGATGTGACCAAGTAAGTTGGCTATGAGTGTAATCATACCTCTGATCCTCACAACTCTAACACAAGTTTTTCTTCGCCCCTAATTTCCCGCCATCTGTTCGTGGATTCAATCAAAACGCCACATTCTTTCAGTAAAAACGACCATTTCTTCGCGAAACCCTCGCTGATTTCCCACCCATCTTCAGACCATGGCTCGCCCCAGAGAATCATTCCTCGACTCTCTACCTCGCTGAGTCCTTCATACATCCCACCAAGAAAGTCGTCACACAGTGCATCAGCATCGAGATTTCCCTGGTTGCTCAGAATATTGTCCCGCATGGCTGCGCAAGGGATAGTATCTACCCATGATTCATGCGGAATGGCTTTCTGGAGAGAGGTTGGTCGTAAGGAAACAGGTGCGCTTTCTGGCGGGGCCGGCAGGTCTTCCGTGTAGAAGTCTGCCCAGCCCTCGAGGGGTCGACCGTTGAGGTTTAATAGGATAGACATGTTCGCCATGCATCCTTGTAGAGCATTGTATTGTATCAAGACGAATAATCGGTGATCTGCAGAGAGGGGGAATTCGAATGCGGATATGCATGGACCCTGAGGATTGTTCCCAGCGATATCTGGGCTCGGAAGATTCATCGGTCGTACGCACTGTACTTTAGTGTTGCGAGAGGCATAATCTAGGTGGGGAAGAGCAAAATATGGAGGTTGAGACGACAAAATAGACGTGACCTCTCGTTTCCGTTGTGCCCTTAGCTCAGCCCAATATGCGAAGATACTTTCTGGCTCTCCCAGGGTTTCTAATGCTGACCAGAAGGCGAACCGGCTCTGGGGTAGTTCGAATGTGACTGACATGCGTTGACGACCGCTCACATGGTCCTGGACCAGCTGTTGGAGAGACACAACTCCATTGGCGATAGGTCCTGCTATCTGAGTATTGGCGTCTCTCGTGTACGCGGAATCTAAAGATGATTGCCCTGTGAGGGAATACTGCAACGCCTTCCGCCGCCCTATAACGAGGGTAAGTGTCTTATTTCGTCGAGGTTAGGCATCACTCACGCCAAGCTCTCTGATGCAGACGATTCTGTCGTCTCCTCCGCTCCGCGGGGTCGGATTTTCCAGTCCAGCCGTCATCTTTTACACGAGCCTGTCCTCTAATTAGGTCATAGAGCATTAGATAGACTCAACGAAGGGAAGACTCACCTCTTGGAGCTCATTCGTAAGAGACAGAGGGATTTCAGCAAGGGACCCTGTCATTGGTGGCGTATTCAGTACCATATTCGATAAATAGCTCACGATTGGGTTTGCTTTCGCTTTCGCAAATGAATCTGAGCATTTTGGGGCCGTACGGGGAATATGCAGAATAAGTAGCTTGCATGAATCGTTACGTCCCTAGGTATACACCTGTCTTCCGCCACATAAGCGTCAGACTTGATATCGCATTCGCTAATAATGCTTTGCGATAGGGCGTTCGCCTAACAACACCCCGCTGCCATCTGCTTATGCTGCATATACGCTAGTCCTCAGCCACTATCGGCGATAGGGGTTCTTCCAACAGCAGTGACCCTTCCATCGGGATGATAATTGAATTCTCCGTCTTGAAAAGCAAGTGCTTTCAATATGGACCCCAAGACATATATATACGTGGGCCCGCTCGCTCCTACAAACTTTCCCTACATCAAGCACTCTTCATCTTCTACCATCAACACTAATTTTTAAAATTCATTTTATACGATCACACTTGAATACTTAGTCTTGAACGTGATCTATCACCCCCATTCCAAGTTTACGAAACAAGCGAGCACTATGCCCAATCTAGAAGAATTCATAGATTTCAATCCTGAGAAGGACATCCCATATCTCGAAGGAAAGGTCATCTTCATTACCGGAGGCAAGTCCCCTAGTCCATTATATTTGACGAAGAACATAGCTGAAACTCCGTAGGAACTGCTGGTCTGGGGAAAGCTTCAGTGCTGGGTCTTGCCAAACATAATCCTGCTCACATCTACTTCAGCGGCCGAAACGCTGAAGCTGGAAAATCTCTGGTTGCCGAGGTTCAAAATGCCAATCCATCGGTCGGAATGACGTTCGTAAAGATGGACATGGAATCTCTGTCTTCTGTCAAGAAAGCCTGTGCTCAGTTCTCACACGACCGCCTCGATGTCCTCATGTGCAATGCAGGCGTCATGTACATTCCTCCCGGGCTTAGCCAAGACGGCTTTGAGAAACATTTCGCCATCAATCACTTGGCACACGCTATGATCATTCAACAGCTCCTACCCGTCATGACGAAAACCACTGAAACTCCCAACTCTGACGTACGTCTCATATCTTTGACGTCCACCGCCTGGATGGGACACCCGTGGCACGGTGTCACGTTTTCGACAATACGAACTCCACAAAAGGGATTTATGGGAGCAAGCTACAGATATGGGCAGTCCAAATTGGCAAATATCATCTACGCTGCCGAATTCGCTCGCCGCTACCCAAACTCAAACATCAAGTCCATCTCCGTCCACCCTGGTGCTGTTCATACCGACTTGACCAGTACTATATCATTTGGTCATAAAATCATGCTCAAGATTATATTCTTCTTCCTGGGTGTCTCTCTCATGGATCAAAGTCAAGGCCGTCTCAGTCAACTCTGGGCAGCGGCTGGCGCGAAGAAGGATACGTTGGTAAATGGAGAATTTTATATGCCTGTTGGGAGGTTGAGTGATGATAGGTTGGACAAGACCGCAAAAAGTCCGAAATTGGCTCAGGATCTGTGGACGTATACACAGGATGTCTTGGCCAAATTTTAAGTGCGTGGGGATGGTGGAATTGGGATTTTGTACGATTTGCTAAACCTTTTCTTCGGCATCGATCTTCAATGGTTTTTTATAATTGATTGGGGCGACTTGATATGATACGAATTTTAATGGCACTCAATCTACATCTATATGATTTGATTCTGTAATACCCGCCCTCCCCTTGTGTTCTCTGTTTTAATCTGCTTGGGATCTAAGTGTTTTATTGTATGCGTGGGTAGTATGGAGTCTCTCCACACCGCATTAAATAGGCTGGAGCCTCAGAATGTCAAGGCAGATATCTCATGAGCAGCCGTACTTGTACCTTGCTGTTGACCCCGCTTTCCGCGGCCAACAACCAATCAGAAGAGCAAGCACATTGCTAGAAATTGGAAGCTTACCATGCCCTTTTCAACAACCCCGGATACAAGTTATTGGACGGTTTTTACTACCTCGTCAAAACCCACAAATCCAGGAGTGGATGATAGAGCGATGCAAACATCCTTTATCAAAAATTCCTTCAAATCAAGCAAAACATCATTTCTCGAAGTATGGTGAAGTTCTCATCCATAATTCAGGCCAATACGCGCTTCGCCAGCGAAAATGCGCAAAAGACAGGACTCGTATGCGTCTTTGCCGGAGCAACGAGCGGCATAGGAGCAGGGACAATCGAAAAGATGGCAATCATGTTCCAAGGTGCAACATTCTATATCCTCGGGCGATCAGTCAACCGCTTTGCACCCCAACTCGCAAAGCTAGAAGGTCTAAATCCGAGTCTCAAACTAGTGTTTCTTGAAGTAGAGGTCTCATTAATCTCCGCTGTCGATGCCGTATGTAAGAAAATCGTAGCTGTTGAGAAACAAGTCGATTACCTCTACATGAGCCAAGGCGGTTTCCCAATACACGTCCCTCAATGTATGTCTCAGTCTTCCTCAACCCTTCTAAGTCAATGCGCTAACAAGTCTTAAAGATACCAAAGAGGGTCTCGACGCCGTCCTCGCAGTCCAATACTTCTCCCGCATCCGCCTCCTCTCCAACCTCCTCCCTCTCCTGCGCGCCTCACCCCACCCACGCGTCCTAAGCTGCATGAACGGCGGTAACGAGACCCAAATTCTCGAATCCGACCTTGGCCTCGAGAATCCTGCAAACTATTCTTGGAAAGGCGCTGTGGACCAAATGACCATGCTTACCACCCTAGTAATGGAACACCTATCCGAGAACGATAAGAATATTACGTTTATACACTCTTTTCCTGGTCTGGTGAAGACGGATAATTTTACACACTTGAAAGCACCAGAGGATTCGGGGTCGCTGGCAAAGCTGTTGGTGGCTGTTATGAGTAGCGTTGCTTGGACGGCTCAAAGAGTTCTCGGCATATCGATTCTGGATTGTGGTGCTAGGAATGCTTGGATTTTGACGAATGAGGAATATGGGCCTGGGCAGCTGTGGAGGGTTGGAGAGAATTGTGAGCCGGCTAAGGGATCGGTGGTTCTGGAACGGTATAGAGAGAGGGGATGGAGAGACAGGGTTTGGGAGTATACCGTGGGGGTGTTTGAGAGGGTATTGGCTACGGATGAATGAGTTATGGTCTGGGCAGTCGAGTGAGGAAGTCTATCTTGTCATTTCGTTTCGGTAACCTAATTTTTGATGATTTGAGAATTCATTCATGGCATCTACAAAATTCATGTTACCTTTGCCGCTATAATACTTTTCCCATGAGTTTCACTGTAAGAAAAGGGGCGGTAATTAGTAAAAGATATAGAGCTATTGTTATATCTTATGATCTGAATAGAGGTAGGTCTGAATTATCTTTAGCCTGTCTATTTTCCATCTGTATTTCTTGCATTAGCAAATAACGCATAAATCCTTTGAGGTTAATCTCACCTCAAAGCATCGAGTACAATATCCCTTAACGTCATAATTATCTACATACAAAAATGAAGATTCTCAGCTTCACATTTTCTCTCCTTTACTCTTGCAATTTTCTTAAAACCGGGCTACCTCACTTTTTCCTAGTCCAATTTCTCGCTCCCTCGTTCAATTTCTGTAATATTCCCTGTCAATTTCATCTTATCTCATCATTATTCATGTTTCTCTGGAAACTTTCCTCCGAAACTAACTCTAAACCTCTCGCAGCTTTCTGTGTATAATGCATCCAACGTGTGTCGCTGGATTCAAAGTCTGTTTATCTCCTCCTTCATCCAAAAATCTCCTGGGAGGGAAGAGTGACCGAAATAGTATCATGCCTAGTACCTTGCGAAGTAGTACATGAGCTATTTAAATACCTTGGGTGGTTTATTTTCTTTGCATAGAAATGTAATTCTAATAGCAGTGGAAGTGAATAAAGAAATTGACGGGTTGTTTAATTAGGTCAAGGGAGATTTCTGAGCTGAAGATGGGCAAATCTGAGAATACTGAGTCGCCCTGAATTGGGCTGCCCGCCATAATGCGGGTAAC
>Ga0182030_10001085_pt1 | contig 54790 bp, 34 predicted proteins | sample 812S3MmetaG_FD_121299 | JGI IMG/M metagenome (GOLD analysis project Ga0182030, IMG submission 121299) | Permafrost microbial communities from Stordalen Mire, Sweden - 812S3M metaG (Illumina Assembly) | ecosystem: Environmental > Terrestrial > Soil > Wetlands > Permafrost | place: Sweden...
CGCTGGGGAAAGCGGCGCTACCTTGCGATGGAGACGCTACTCAACCCCGTTCACCAGGAGGCAGCAGCCTGAAGACCAGACCGGCTACCGCTAATAAATGTGCGAAAGACTCGTTGCACTATCATCGTGATACTTGCTGCCCGGGCGCTTGAGCAGCTCGGCCACGGCTGCACTCGCGGTCAACGAGCGCGCCTTCCGGCTGAGATTCGGCTTTTCCATCGGAGCATGCCCGTCGAAGCTCAACTTCGCCTACTTGCCTGCGCACTTCGCTTACGAAGCGGCGCTCGAGGCCTGGGAATCGTTGCTGCGCGGGCTTCTGCGGAAGTTCACCCTGCGGCGACAGTTCGCGGGCTGTCGCGAGACAAAGACGTCGAGCCATGATCGCTCTTTCATTTGGTGCTCGACAGGGTTGATTGCCGCGCCAACGGCGCAAGCCCCCAGCTGCGCGGCGGCTCCGCGTGTTTCGAGCAAACTGACGGGCGACACTTCGCGTGAGGCAGGCGGTCGGAGAACCGCATACAAGCCTAATGAATTAAATCAGCGATTGGAGTTTAGCCAAGAAGCCGTCAAGGATTTTCTAGCCGCACCATCACACTGCCCCATCCGCAAATCCCCGCAACCCACTATTGAGCGGCTTGGTTATGCGATATAAAAGCTGACGCCTCCACGCAATCTCTGCGCCTACTGTCGGTCGTAGACCGTGATCTCGTGGAAATTGCTGCCCTCGATCGTGGCCAGATCAAACCTGATCGTCATGCTCTTGCCGTCCTTCGATACGACGCGCACTAGATGTCCGACCATCTTGCCGCCGCGGAACAGCTCGGTTCTGGCTTTGTAGGTGTTGATGCGGGTCACCGCCACCGCATCGTATTGCGTCGGTCCGGTGACGGGGTGGCGCTTGCCGTCGTAGACGAAGGTGGTTCCGGTATCCTGCGGCACACCGCTCGCGTCGACGCTGTGGACGGAGGTTGTCATGCCGTCGGCGGTCGCCGTGTAGGTGCGCACGGCGCTTTTCAACCCGGCCTCGGAAGGATCGAGGGTCGACTTTGCGAGATTGAGCGTCCAGCTGCCAACGGCCGGATCCACCGCAGTCTGTGCCGCTAGGGCACCGTCCAACGGAAGCAGCAGTGCGTTCAGCAATGCTAGTGCAACACAGCGACTGCGATGATTCATAAGTGATGTGCATGCTCGCAAGCGCACTGCGGTACCGACCACGACCGGATCGCAACCAGGCACTGTGCGAGCGCATCGTCGCTCAGACGTAATGTCACTGGCGGTATGGCTGCTGCATATCGGCGGCCGCTCTCGTAGGGCTGAACCAACGAGGCCATCGTCAATGAATTGGACGGAATGCAGATCGCTTCATTGAGCGATCGTCCAAGTCGTCGGAGTCACACCCAGATCCGACCAGGAGGAGAACGCTCCATTCTTCATGATCCAGATGCCCGAATCCCCAGTAGTGGTATTGCGCCACAGGATGTCAGACGTGGCATCACCATTGAATTCGCCCGTGGTCGCGATGCTCCATCCTGCGGCCGGCGCACCCAGATCCACCCAGGAAGAGAATGCTCCGCTCTTCATGATGTAGATGCCGACATCCGGCGTAATGGTATTGAGCCAGAGGATGTCGCACGTGCCGTCGCCGTTGAAATCGCCGGTGCCTGCCACGGTCCAGCCCGCAGCAGTCGCACCCAAATCCGACCAGGAGGAGAACGCCCCGCCCTTCATGATGTAGATACCCACATCCCCAGTCACGGCATTGCGCCACAGGATGTCGGTTGTACCGTCACCGTTGAAATCGCCCGTCCCCACGATCGCATAGCCTGCGGACGGCATGCCCAAGTCGACCCAGGAGGAAATGGTCCCGTCCTTCATTAGATAGATGCCTACATCCCCGGTCACGGTGTTGTGCCACAGGATGTCGGTCGTCCCATCGCCGTTAAAGTCCCCCGTTCCCGCGACTGTCCAGCCTGCGCCGGGCACACCCAGATCCACCCAGGAAGAGAACGCGCCGCTTTTCATGAGCCAGACGCCCACGTGCCCGGTCCCGGCGTTGCTCCACAGGATGTCGGCCGTGCCGTCGCCGTTGAAATCGCCCGAACCCACGACGCTCCAGCCTGCGGGCGGCGCGCCCAGATCCACCCAGGACGATACGGCCCCACCTTTCATGAGCCAGATGCCCATATCCGCGCCAGTAGTATTGACCCACAGGACATCGGAAGTGCTGTCGCCGTTAAAGTCTTGCGGCGCAATGGTCTCGGCGTAGCGGTACAACTGCAGGGTCGTAGCGCCGGCAGCTCCCTGCAGCCAGCTGATGCTGCCGTCAGGACGCGACTTCAACGAATCATCGCGATTTCCCCAGCCAGCGGTTGGGCTGACCGCCTCGACAGGACTCAGAATCGTCCCGGAGGGATTGATCACCGCCATGTCGAACGTGCCCTCGGTCTGCAGGTGCCAGCCTACGAGGAAACGGTTGGATGCCAGACTGGTGCCGATACGGGCCAGCACAGGATCGAATTCGTCGACACCAGTGGGATCAGTAGTGCTGAGCCACTTCACAGGCGTCGCCGTGTATGAGCCATTGAAGCTCACCACACCGACGCCCTGGCCCGTGAACGGGGGATGCGCGTTGCCCAAACCGTCCGTAAAGGCGGCCTCACTCTGAGCATTGAACGCCACGAGCCAGTTCCCGCCGGTTACGGCCGCCATCTGGCCCAGCTGCACCGCAGTACTGCCTCCGCAATTGCCGTCCCCAGCAAAAATCAAGTTCTGGGGACCGCCGTCCGCCGAGGTGTCGGCCCACAACGCTGGTGATGGGAAGCAGTCGGTAACCCCGACGGCGGTCAGGCGCGCGAGGTCTGGCTGGTAGTCGATGAGTTCGGCAAGAGAATGGGACAGCCCCCAATTCCAACCCCCGGTCTGAATTACGCCGCTGTCGTTGACGAGGGTGTATTGATCGCCGTCGTGCGAGACTCCATCCGCCTGAGGGTTTGCATAGACGCTGAAGTAAGCGCCATACATTCCGCCCCCGTAACCCAGCCGACTATCGCCAATCCCTTGGCCTCCGAACGTGTTCGGATTTGGAAATGCCCCAGGTACGGTGCCAATTGGAGCGGTGGTGTTAGCCAGTGATGTCGTCCACTGCGTCGTACCGCTCGCAGTGAGCAAGGACAATGACATGAAGTTCTGGGGGACGGCGGGGGGCGTTGGCGGCGGAGCGAAGTGGAGCAGCAGGACTGCAAACGAGTTGTCGGGGTGTACGACGAGGCCTCGCACCGGTGTGGCAGCGAAGTCGAACGTCTGCTCGATGGTGGCGCCGTTCACACGGCTAACGTGCCCGTTTCCGGTGGCATCGGTCCAGCCGATCAAGGTGCGACCATCGGCCATCGGCGCCTGGTAAAGGCGCGGGCTGATCGTACAGAAGTTCCAGGTACAGAAATTGCCCGTGGCCCCTTCGAGCGCCTCCGGCAACGTGATCGTCGTGGTCGTGATCCGTGGCGCGATGGTTGGCGATTGAGCCCCGGCCACTAGGGGCCAGCAGCCTGGCAATAGCAATGCGAAGCAAAGCAGTCGATGGAACGCGGTACGTAGCGGCAGCCGCCCATGTGGCTTTGAAGCTGCGCAGGAATCGACGTCTGTAGGCATGTAATTCTCCCAATGAGGGGATCGGTCCTAGATCGGGTAGCCGAGATGCGCCCGCCTTCTTCTAGTAACTTGCTTTGATGGCTGAGAATAAAGTGCTCAGTCGGTCATTACAACTGATACTTCGGGTTCGCATTGCGTAGCCTCGGCCGACCGCACGTAACAAAGACCGCTGCCGTCGGGCGCTGTGCCGCGTTAACCGTTCTGCGCGATCGAGCGTTGCCAGCCGACGGGCAGCTCAGCTCGCTCGAGGTACCACGCCACAGTGGAGCGCAGGCCCGCCTCCAGGGATATCTGCGGTCGGAAGGCGCATTCGCTCTCGATCTTGCGGCTGTCGATGGCGTAGCGACGATCGTGCCCTGGCCGATCCCTGACGAACTGGATGAGCTGATGGCTTTGAGCCCCCCGAGCTGCGGCGGACTGCGGATGGCGCGTCCGGTGGGCGGGATTCGACTGCAGGTGATCGTCGACCAGCCGGCACAGCATGCGCACCAGCTCAATGTTCTCGCATTCCGAACGGCCACCGATGTTGTAGACCTCACCGACCCGGCCGCGGCTCAGCACGGCTTCGATGCCGCGGCAATGATCCTCGACATGCAGCCAGTCCCGTATATTGCGGCCATCGCCGTAGACCGGGAGCACCTTGCCCGCCAGCAGCTGCGCCACCATCAGCGGAATGAGTTTTTCGGGAAACTGAAGCGGCCCATAGTTATTGGAGCAATTACTGATTGTGGTCGCAAGGCCATACGTGTGGTGATAGGCGCGTACCAGATGATCCGAGGCGGCCTTGGTGGCTGAGTACGGAGAATTAGGTGCATACGGGGTACATTCCGTGAATGCCGCATCGTCCGGGCCCAGAGACCCATAGACCTCATCGGTCGACACATGGTGGAAGCGATGAGCCGGCACGGACTTGTCTTCCAGCCAGACCCGACGCGCGGCCTTCAACATCGAGTGCGTGCCGATGACGTTGGTCTCGATGAACGCATCGGGTCCTTCGATCGAGCGATCGACGTGCGATTCGGCGGCGAAATGCACAATAGTATCGAGTCGCTCATCGCGCAGCAGCTGCTCGACCAGCGCCGTATCGCAGATGTTGCCATGCACGAAGTGGAATCCCGGGTGCGCCTTCACCGCGTCGAGGTTTGCAAGGTTGCCGGCATAGGTCAGCGCATCGAGCACCACAGCGCGATCGCCCGGGTGCCGTGCCAGCCAATACTGGACGAAGTTGGCGCCGATAAATCCAGCGCCGCCCGTGATCAGCAATCGCGCCATACTTGCTCCACTGTGTTCAACCGCCTGAGGCAGATGCTAGCCGCGCCAGCGTTGCGCGCAGCTGCGCACGCCAGGGCGGTGGCGCTATGCCGAGAATTTCAACCGACCGCCGCGTATCGAGCACGCTGCTGGCAGGTCGGCGGGCTGCGGTTGGGTATTGCGCCGTAGTGATCGCCGTGACCTCGATGGCTGGCGGCAGGATTCCGGCGGCAGCGCCCTCCTCGGCGATCGCTCGCGCGAAATCGTACCACGTCGTCTTGCCGGCATCGGTCCAATGCAGTACACCGTGCACCTCGGGATGCCCTGCGATCACCCACAAGGCACGCGCTATGGAGTCGGCGGAGGTAGGGCTGCCGAACTGATCGGCGACGACGCGTACCGCGCCGCGCTCACGCATCAGCCGCAGCATCGTCAGCAGGAAGTTCTTGCCCTGCGCAGCATAGACCCATGCGGTGCGCAGAATCACACCGCGATCAGCGAGGATCTCCATTACCGCCTGCTCCCCAAGCAGCTTGCCGCGACCATAGACGCTTAAGGGGTGGGTCGGGTCGGCAGGCCCGTAAGGCTCCGCACTACCGCCATCAAACACATAGTCCGTCGAAATGTGCATCAGGCGGCACCCGGGGATGCCAAGCGCTGCTTGCGCCAGGTGGCGCGGACCGTCCGCGTTGATGGCCAGGCTCGCTTCCGGTTCGGATTCGGCCTTGTCCACGGCGGTGTAGGCCGCTGCGTTGATGATCACTGCCGGCTGCCAGGCCGTTACCGCCGTCTGCACGGCCCGTGCATCGCTGATATCCAGGTCGCTGCGGGTCAGCGCTCGCAAAGCCACCTCAGACGGCGCGCTTTCCTGCAGCGCGCGTCCAACTTGGCCCGAGGCGCCCGTGATCAGTACCTTCATTGGTACGATTCGGCGTCTATTAAGAGGGGTGCCGCTGCGTCCTTGCTGGACAGAATAGGTGTGGCGCCGGCCGGCAACGGCCAGTCCACATCGACAGTCGGGTCATCCCATCGAATTGCACGCTCGTGCTGTGGCGCGTAGAAATCGGTGCACTTATATAGAAAGTCCACCTCTTCGCTTAGTGCCAGATAGCCATGCGCGAAGCCTGGTGGGACCCACAGCATGTGGTGGTTGACGTCCGAAAGTCTGACGCCGACCCAACGACCAAAGCGTGGTGAGGCCCGGCGGATGTCCACCGCGATATCGAACACCTCACCGCGGCTGACTCGCACCAGCTTGCCCTGCGCCTGCTGAATCTGAAAATGCAGCCCGCGCAGCGTATGCAGGGTCGAATGGCTGTGATTGTCCTGCACGAAGTTCGCATCGATGCCGGCGGCGGCAAAGCGCTGCTGCTGCCAGGTCTCGAAGAAGAAACCGCGCGGATCGCCGAACACGCGCGGCTTGATCAGAATCACCTCAGGTAAAGACGTCGGCTCGAACTGCATCAGGCGCCTTCCTGCAGCAGCCTCATCAGGTAGGCGCCGTACTCGGTCTTGCTCAAAGGTTGCGCCAGCCGCTCGAGCTGTGTGGCATCGATGAAACCGGCGCGATAGGCGATCTCCTCCGGACAGCAGACCTTCCAGCCCTGCCGGTTCTCGATCGCCTCGATGAAATTGGCCGCCTGCAGCAGCGATTCGTGGGTGCCGGTATCGAGCCAGGCGGTCCCTCGGCTCAGAGTCTCCACGTGTAACAGGCCGCGCTCGAGGTATTTGCGGTTGACGTCCGTGATTTCGAGTTCGCCGCGCGGCGAAGGCGCGAGAGCCGCGGCGATATCGAGCACACAGTTGTCGTAGAAGTACAATCCGGTCACCGCGTAATTGGATTTGGGTCGCGCGGGCTTCTCCTCGATGCCCAGCGCGCGTCCCTGAGCGTCGAAGTGCACCACGCCGTAGCGCTGCGGATCCTTGACGTGATAGGCGAACACGGTTGCGCCTACCGTACGCTCGGAGGCCTGTTGCAGTTGACCTGACAGGCCGTGACCGTAGAAGAGGTTATCGCCCAGCACCAGCGCCACCGGATCCGCGCCAACGAAGTGCCGACCGATGATGAAGGCCTGCGCCAGACCTTCGGGCCTGGGCTGCTCGGCATAGCTCAACTTCAGCCCCCAGCGGAGGCCATCGCCGAGCAGGCGCTGGAACGCTGGCAGGTCAGTCGGCGTGCTGATTAGCAAGATTTCGCGAATGCCGGCCAGCATCAACGTCGACAGCGGGTAGTACACCATCGGCTTGTCGTACACCGGCAGCAGCTGCTTGCTGACCGCGTAGGTCACCGGGTGCAATCGTGTACCGGACCCGCCGGCGAGAATGATGCCTTTGAGCATGAGCTTCCTATAGCAGTTCCAACGTTCGCGACGCAATGTCAAGGCCGCAACCGTCGACAACGGCGCTGTCCCCGCCGGGCGGCCGAACATCGACGTTGAGATGACATCTCGACGCAGAACGGGCAAGCCAGAGTGAGTCTGTCGTCCCTAATAGCTTCGCTAGCGACGGGCGCCCTGAGAATACCGATTGCGACGCATGAACAAATGCCCATTCATTAATTCCCTGGCTATTGCCAGCGCCGACAATTTCGTGCTAATGGTTGATAGTAGTAATAATGAGCATGCACCCGGAACCGAACAGGGAATGTAAAAGGCCCGCACCGGCGACTCGCGAGGCAAGCGAGACGCTGCAGCGATAACAGCTGCAATTCGTTGAGGGCGAGGGGGTTCGATGAGCGTGGAAACAATGCGTCGCATCGGGCATTTTTTGAGATCCGCGCTGGCCCCACCTGCTTATTTCGCCACTCTGCTGCTTGTGGCCGTGCTTTTGTTGCCGGCGGCCTCATTCGCCGCAAGCTGCAGCCATGCTGCCTATGCCGACTTTAATGGCGACTGCGAGTCCGACATCCTGTGGCGCAACGCCGATGGGCAGGTTTATACCTGGCTCATGAACGGGTTCGGGATTGCGAGCAGCGCCAGCCCCGGCAGCTCCACCGCCGACTGGACCATTCAGGGCATCGGCGACTTCGACGGCGATGGCAACGCCGACATCCTTTGGCGCAACAGTTCGACTGGCGAAGTCTACATCTGGCTCATGAACGGGGCCTCGATTAAGAACAGCGGGAGCCTCGGCACTCAAACGGCCGACTGGAGCATTCAGGGCGTGGGTGACTTCGACGGCGATGGTAACGCCGACATCCTCTGGCACAACAGCGTGACCGGGCAAGTCTACATTTGGGAAATGAACGGGCTCGCGATCAAGAACAATGGGAGCCCCGCCACCGTTCCAGTCGCCACCGGCTGGAGCATCCAGGGCGTCGGCGACTTCGACGGCAACGGCATGGCCGACATCCTCTGGCGAAACAGCACGAGCGGGCAGGTCTACGTCTGGCTCATGAATGGATTCTCGATCGCGAACAGCGGAACTCCCGGCAGCACTACCCTCGATTGGAGCATCGAGGGCGTCGGCGACTTCGACGGCAATGGCACGGCCGACATCCTCTGGCAAAACAGCGCAACCGGGCAGGTCTACGTCTGGCTCATGAACGGATTCTCGATCGCGAGCAGCGGGAGTCCCGCCACCGTTCCAGTCGCCACCGGCTGGAGCATCCAGGGCGTCGGCGACTTCGACGGCAACGGCATGGCCGACATCCTCTGGCAAAACAGCACGAGCGGGCAGGTCTACGTCTGGCTCATGAACGGATTCTCGATCGCGAACAGCGGAACTCCCGGCAGCGCCACTCCCGACTGGGCCATTGCGCCCGTCTATTCATATGGTTGCCCGAACGCGGCAGTTTGCGAGTTCCTACCGGCGATCAACGCGGTACGCGTCAACGGTCCTTTCCCCACCGCAACGAACGTTTGGGGTCCATCGACGGGAACGGCAAATCCAGCACCGACCCCCCCGCTGTCCCCGCTCACTTGGTCACCACTTGCCGCAAAAATGGCGCAGGGGTGGGCGACCCAGTGCAGCGTCTCGCACAATTTGGCGAACTTGCCCGTCGCGGGTTTTGGCGAAAACATGTGGTACTTTGCGCCGTCGTCGTTGGATGCGGCAAACAACTCCGCGTCGGGCTGGACTGCTGAGGCAGCCAACTACACTTACGATTCGAATGGCGGAACCTGCTCGAGTGGCACGTGTGGTCACTACACGCAGGAAATCTGGCGGAATTCCACCGCGGTTGGCTGCGCCGTTCAGCTATGCACGGGGACGACCTTCACCGGTTCGGTCAGTGGCACAACCCTCACGGTGAGCGGCACGGTTAGTGGCGGAACCCTTGCCGCCGGACTAGCCTTTTATACAGTGTCAACCGGCGACATTCCGACATCACCCCCCGTGTACATCATCGGATTGGGATCGGGAACCGGAGGCGCGGGGACCTACCCGATCAGCAGCGACTTGGGAACGATTGGCGCAGAGACAATGCTCGCCAGTCCCTTCAACTATACCCCTTGGGTTCAAGTGTATTGCGACTTCGACCCGCCCGGAAATTATGTCGGCCAGCCGCCCTACTGAGTCGGCTCTGTCAGAGCTTGTCGTCACCATCCAAATGCACGTCCGCGGACATCGAAAGGTTGTGAGGATCGATTCATTAGAATGTATTCGCACGCTGGGCGAACGGTCGTAGAGCCTGCCGATCCTCGACTGCGGCCCCGGATTAAGTCAAATGCCCGGCCACGAGCGCTCTCAAAAATCTATGGCGCCTCATGCCGCGTCGAGGTGAGGAAGCTGCCGGCGATGCCCTCGCGTTCGATCTTGAGAACTACAGCTCGGCCTAGCTGAGTCACAGACGAGCAGCGTCACATGATCAATTGCGGCGCCTGAACAGATGCCGCTCATCATCATTGTTTGAGTATTCATTGCCAGTCCCGACGGGTTAATGCTAAAAGCCGTGCCTAGCACACGGAAGAGAGCGGAGTACGAGGAAGACTCACATCCGCGATCAGCGAAACAAGCCCGGACGCAGCGGCGATAGTGTCGGCGGTCAGCTCAGGACGCGGAGTTTTTTCGATGAAACTAGAAGCAGGGATGCGTTGCGCCGGACAGTACTTGAAACTTGGCATCGTCCTGCCTGGTTTTTTCGCCAGCCTCCTGTTCGCCGCTGTGCTTCTGGCACCAGGAGATGCTTTGGCGGCCAAGACGGCGAAAAAGACCCTGCAGCCTGCCCTCACATGCACGCCCAAGCCCACCGAGACCGCCGACTTCAACGGCGCCTGCACGAGCGACATTCTGTGGCAGAACAGCACCACCGGCGAGCTTTACATCTGGTTCACGAACGGGGCCACGGTCACGGGCAGCGCGAGCCCCGGCAGTGCACCCTCCCCCGCCTGGACCATTCAGGGAGTCGGTGACTTCAACGGTGATGGCATCGCCGACATCCTCTGGCGAAACAACACTACGGGGGAGGTTTACATCTGGCTCATGGGCGCGAACGGCGTTCCTCAGAACAGCGGGAGCCCCGCCAGCCCGACTACAGACTGGAGCATTCGGGGCGTTGGCGACTTCGACGGCGATGGTAAGGCCGACATCCTCTGGCTGAACAACACGACCGGGGAGGTTTTCATCTGGTTCATGAATGGCACCGGGATTGATCACGCCGCAAGCCCCGGCACCGCCCCGTCCTCCGACTGGGGGATTCAGGGCGTCGGGGACTTCGATGGCGATGGCCACGCCGACATTCTCTGGCAAGACAACGTCACCGGCGAGGTCTATGTCTGGCTCTCGAACGCCACCGGGACCGCGCCCAAGGCCGCCCAGAGCCTCGGCAACGTGACCTCCGACTGGAGCATCCAGGGCATCGGCGACTTCAACGGCGATGGCAAGTCCGACATCCTGTGGCGAGACAGCTGCCAATCCGGCGCGCCGACGAACTGCACCACCAATGGGCTGGTCTACATCTGGTTCATGAATGGCACCTCGCTTGATCACGCCGCGAGCCCTGGCAGCACGACCCCCGACGGCGACATTGTGTGCACCTTCGACAACTGCACCAGTGTGGGCGATGGCTGGAGAATTGCGGCCGTCGGCGACTTCAATGGCGATGGCGTCTCCGACATTCTGTGGCATAACGACACCGGGCAGACCTACGTCTGGCTGATGAACGCCACCGGCACCGGGATTTTAGGAACCAGCGGCAGCCTCGGCAGCCCCACTTACGACTGGGAAGTAGCCTCCCTGGCGCCGTACAATTGCTCGACGGCTGCTCTTTGCAACATTCTGGCCGCGACCAACAATGTACGCGCCAATGGCTCCGGCGAGACCCCGCCCTGGGGACCGGCAACGGGCACGCCCAACGCAGCGCCGTCTCCGGCGCTGTTCTCATTCGTCTGGGATGTGAGTGCTGCGCGGATCGCGGCGGGCTGGGCTGCCGGGTGCGTCTGGCCACACAATCCAGTCAACCCGTTCGGCGAAAACGTCTATGACACAGGCACGCCGGCCAATGGGACGGACCAGGTAACCGGCTGGGCCGCCGAGGCGGCGGGCTACACGCTTCCGAATACCTGCAACTCTGCCGCGAGCCCGAGTGGCGAGTGCGGACACTGGACGCAGCTGGTCTGGCGAAACACGAGGGCGGTGGGCTGCGCGATTCATACGTGCGCATCCTTTACCAGCAATAATGGCAACCCTCCCCCCGGGGGTCCGGGGGATTTTGTGGTGTGCGACTACTCCCCGGCGGGCAATTTCAATCAAGGGCCCACTACACCGCCCTACTGAGTCAGACCCGCAAAACCCGGAGAGCGCATCGGCGCGCGCTCTCCGCGGCTTAGTGAGCGCCAAGCCGCCCGAGCGTAGAATGAGCGCTCGAGGCCGGGCGAGCAGCAGCGCATCTGGCAGCACGGATTAATGCCGAGACGCTCGGTAGACGCAGCAGCGACGCCGTGTAAAACTGCTTAAACAATTACCGGGATTGAAAAAAGACCGGGCACTCTTGGTTGAGCTAGAGCACCTCCAGAAAATCTAACGGCAAGATGCCCGATCACTCCTCACAGCCTCGCGGCGGAAAGCGCAGACGCAAAACCAAGCCCAGCACACCAACCAATGGTACCGACCGCAGTGGCAACGACGCGCCACCGGAGGATCCAGCGGCACGGCAAAGATCGTACGAGCTCGATTTCATCGCCAAGAGCGGCCTGTTCGACGCCGAATTCTATCTCTCGCAGTACCCCGATATCGCGCAGGCTGGTGTTGCCGCCCTGGAGCATTTTTTTGATTTTGGCTACCGCGAAGGCCGACGCCCTAACCCGTACTTTGATCCACAGTGGTATCTGAGACAGAACCCTGACGTGCAGGAGGCGGGAGCTCATCCGCTTACTCACTACGTGTTATATGGTGATTTGGAGGGGCGTAGGCCGAGCCTGATCTTTGATCCGTCCTGGTACCGGAAGCAGTACAGCCTGGGCGAAACCGAGAACGCGCTCTCGCACTATCTGGAGAACCGCAAAGGCTGCCGGTTCGCGCCGATTCCGGACTTCGACATCGAGCACTACGCTCGCTCCTATCCCGACGTCGTCGCGGCGGGGATCGACCCGTTCGAGCATTTCGTCACCTATGGCTACCGCGAGGGGCGCTCTCCGTCCGAGAACTTCGACGCGAAATTCTATTGGGCACGGTACCTGGGAGGGGATGCAAACCAGAACCCCTTCTTGCATTTCCTGGCGCATAAGCATGAACCCGGCGTATTCGGACGGATGCGGGAACAGGAGAGCTCGATTCCGCGGGAGGTGAAGCGATTCACCAGGCCGGGCCCGGACTTTGAGGAATTCGCACCCCTGCCCGCCTCGGCACCGCGCCGCGCCAAGCTACTGGCCTACTACCTGCCTCAATTCCACGCCTTTCCGGAAAATGATACGTGGTGGGGCAAGGGCTTCACGGAGTGGACCAACCTCCCGCGCGGACTGCCGCGCTTCGCGGGACACTACCAGCCGCGGGTGCCGCGGGATCTGGGCTTCTACTCCCTGAATCATGCCGAGACCATCAGGCGTCAGGTCGAGATGGCGCAGGCAGGTGGCGTCTTCGGATTCGTATTCTATTACTACTGGTTCAACGGTAAGCGCTTGCTCGATAAACCGGTTGACGCCTTTCTGGCAGACCCATCGATTCATATGCCATTTTGCCTCATGTGGGCTAACGAGAACTGGACGCGTCGCTGGGACGGCGCCGACAGCGAGGTATTGATCTCGCAGGACTACCGCCTCGAAGACGAGCAGCGACTGGTGGCTGATTTCGCACGGCATTTTAGCGACCCTCGGTATATACGCATCCGAGGGCGACCGCTGCTCATGATCTACCGCCCCAGCCTCATCAAGGACTGCACGAAGACATTGGCGAGATGGCGCAAGCTGTTCAAGGACAAATTCAGCGAGGACCCGCTGCTGGTCATGGGCCAGACTTTCAAGGCCACCGACCCGAGCGATTTCGGCATGGACGGCGCCATCGAATTTCCTCCGCACAAACTGACGCAGGATATGCCTGCAATCAATCCATCGCTGCATTACCTCGACCTTGAATTCGAAGGCAAGGCCTATCGCTACGACGACGTTGTTCGCGTCTCGCTGGATGAGCCAAAGCCGGCCTATCCCTTGATCAAGACCGTCGTCCCCAGCTGGGATAACGACGCGCGGCGGCAGGGCAACGGCCTGGTTCTGATCGAATCGACACCGCAGAAGTATCAATCGTGGTTGACAGAGATCGTCGACCGCGCCGTCGAGAGCCCGTTCTTTGGTGAACCGATCGTTTGCGTCAATGCCTGGAATGAATGGTGCGAGTCCGCTTATCTCGAACCCGACCTGCATTACGGCTGCGCCTACCTGAATGCAACCGCGCGTGCCCTGGTCGGCAAATCGCGGGAGAGCGGTGACGGCCGAGTACTGTTGGTGGGCCATGACGCCTTTCCCAGTGGGGCGCAGCACCTGCTGCTCAACATCGGGCGCACTCTTCGCAGGCACTTCGGCGTCGAAACATCCGTGCTTCTCCTGGAGGGCGGCAAGCTCGAGCAAGCCTACCGGCAACTCGGACAGGTAAAGATTGCCGGCAAATCCACGGCGCTCGACGTTCATTTCTGGTCCCTCAAGGAGGCCGGCTACACCGCGGCGATCGTCAACACCAGCGCCGCTGCCGCTGCCGTTCCCGGGTTGAGCAAGGCCGGGATCGGCGTGACGATGCTGGTGCATGAGCTCCCGCGTCTGTTGCGCGACAAAAATCTTTCCGCCAACGCTCGGATTGCAGCACAGCAGGCAGACAGCATCGTCTTTCCCGCGGCCTTCGTCCGGGATCAGTTCTGTGCCGAACTGGAGCTTCAGCGCAGTCAGCGCCTGCAGGTGATCCCCCAGGGGATGTACCAGAAGGTCGAGCTCGCGCCAAACTCACGCGATGGGTATCGTGCGACGCTCGGCGTCCGCAAGGCTCAGCGACTCGTCATTTGCGTCGGCTACGCGGATCTGCGAAAGGGCTTCGACCTGTTCCTGCAATTGTGGCGCCTGGTTCGCAGCAGCAGCTCGTTGGTCACTCATTTTTGCTGGGTGGGCGATATCGACCCAGCGCTCAAGGACTGGATGACCAACGAAATAGCGGATGCCGAGCGTACTGGCACCTTCCACATGGTCGGCTATCGGAATGATGTGGCGGCGCTTCTATCAGCAGCAGATGCCTTTGTGCTCACATCTCGCGAGGATCCCTTCCCCTCTGTCGTGCTCGAAGCGCTACATGCCGGCCTACCGATCGTCGCTTTCGACCATTCGGGCGGGATTCCTGAGCTGCTTTGCGACCATCCCCTCGGCCATGTCGTACCTCTTGCCGATACCGTAGCCATGGCCAGCGTTTTGGTGTCGGCGCTGCGCAAGGGACCCAGCGCTGCGGCTCGAATTGCGGGCCGGGCTGCGATTGCGGAAAAGTTCGACTTTCCCGCCTATGTCTGGCAGCTGCTTGAGCTCGCGCATCGAGAGCTGCCGGCCATTTCCGTGGCCGTCCCCAACTACAACTATGCCGAACACATGGCAAAGCGGCTCAGCAGCGTATTCCTGCAGACACAGCCAGTGAAAGAGATACTGGTGCTGGATGACTGCTCGAGCGACAATAGTCTGGAAGTCATTCCGCAAGTGGCACAGGAGTGGGACCGGCACATTCGGCTGCTGCCCAACGAGAAGAACAGCGGCTCCGTGTTCCGGCAGTGGCGCAAGGCCGCCGAGACCGCAACCGGGGAATTCCTCTGGATAGCGGAGGCTGATGATCTGTGCGCACCGCAGTTTCTGGCTCGGATCATATCTTTGATGCGTCACGATCCGTCGATTCAATTCGCTTTCAGCGACAGCAGCGCCATCGACGCTGGCGGAGCACCGCTATCAACCAGCTATAAATCGTATTACGCCACGGTGGCCCTGGAGGCGTTGTCGCAAACGCAGATCTTTGAGGGCAAGGATTTTGCGCGGCGATTCTTGTCGATCAAAAACCTCATCCTGAACGTCAGCGCCGTGGTGTGGCGCCGGCAGGCGCTGCTGGAGGCCATGCGAGCCTGCGAGGCTGATTTGACCGCCTTCAAGATGGCGGGCGACTGGCGCCTGTATCTTCAAGCTTTGTCCAAGATCGACTCCCGGGTGGCCTATTGCGCCGAGCCGCTCAACATTCACCGGAGACATGCCCAAAGCGTCACGCACACGCTGGACGCGGACAGGCACGTTGAAGAAGTTGCCGCCTGTCAGGCCTTCGCCGCCTCTGAATTCGAACTGAGCCCGGAAATCTTGCGAGCGCAGAGTAGTTATCTAAAAGAACTGCGGAAACAATTTGCCGCAGCGCCAGGCAAAGTATCGACCCCTCGCGTAACCGCAACAAACCCAAAAGCATCCTCAATAAGACACCGCAAGCGCGGCGCCTAGGCACTCTTCACTCTCTACTGCAGGAATAAAAAGAGCGGATACCTTATGTACATTCCACACTACGACGCGATTTTGCACGCCATCGGAACCAAGCGCGAGGAACTTAAAGGAAAGACAGAAATAGAGATCCCCATGTCCTTGTTCAAATTCTTGCTACAGAATGCCTTGAGTCATGGAGAGTTCAATTTGCCCGGATATCTCGCGGCCAATAAGGATGTTCAAGACGCCACAAAATCCGGGCGTGTGCCGGATCCGAAGGCTCACTATGTGGATTACGGCTTCTTCGAGGGGCGCCTCGGAGCCACTCCCGCAGTGGACGAGTCCTGGTACCGGCGGACTTATGCGGATATCGGCGCCGCTATCCGTAAGGGAGCCATTGCATCCGGCGCCGAACACTTCAATGCGATCGGCGCGGAGGAATTCCGCGCGCCCGCGGTCGCATATCAGGCTGATGCCATCGCATGGAAAAAGGCGACTGGGAATGCCTGAGGTGTGATTTCATTGGCGAGCCTTCGGGCGCGCCACCAGGTCAGCATTGAGCGACAGCACAACGAATGAGTACTTACCAGTCACACGACGATGCTAGCGGTTCCATATCGGACACCAAGCGAAAGCTCGCACGTCTTCAATTGCCACAAAAGTTGGACGGCCAGCGAGTGCTCGACATCGGCTGCAATGAGGGCTACTTCTGCGGACTTGCCGCAGAAAGAGGCGCGGTCGAAACCATCGGTATTGATTTCGTGGCCGCAAACATCAAGGTCGCCAAGAAACGGTATTCACGGGGCGGGGTGCAGTTCCTTCTCCAGTCCTGGGCCGAATTGCCGGAGGGGTCGTTCGATCTGATTCTGTGGGTCTCCGCCATGCATTATGAAATGGATCCACGGTCGGTCGTCAATGCCATCGCGAGTCGACTCGCACCCGGCGGCCTTTTCGTGCTCGAATGCGGGGTGATGATGTCACCCGGAAGGGAGTTCATGCCGATACCCCGCATTGCTGATACGCGCTGGTATCCATCCCGCGATTTCCTCATTGACAGAATTCTGGCCGGTTTCAGCGTCCGGCAAGTTGCGGAGCCGGAAATTGCCGACGGCGACTTCGTTCCCCGAGCGGTATTTCATTGCCGGAAGGCATTGCCAATCGTATTGCTTTTGCGCGGCGAGACTGGCGAAGGCAAGAGCACTTTGGTTGAGCGGCTTAGGGTCGCGGCTACCAAGATTATTGACCTCGACGTCATTGTGTCGAGAATGGGGCAGAACCCCTACCCGCACGATCCTTTCGAGCAATTCATGGTCTCCAACTACGATCCGACAGACCTGACCAGAATTTATCATGGCATCGATGACAGTAAGTTGACCAAGAAGTATGCCGATTGGCTGACGAGCGCCGTTGCGACAACCGATGAGATCGTCATCCTCGAGGGTTACATCAGCGACGAGCAATGTGTTCAGATCGAACAGTGCCTGCGAAACAGGGCCATCGTGTGGGACATGAGGCGAGTCATCAGCGTAGCTTACTAAATTTCGTAGTTCGCGAACTTCTGATGGACGGCAACGGAATTTGGGCGTTGGCGGATCGCCGAATGGACTGTCAGCGCAGTTGTGAGGGCCCGGGCCAAGCATCTGCTGCGAACCGTTGAAGATCCTATGCAGTTATTCCGACCTAGCGCCATGCAAGAAGAGACTTTACGGTCTTTCATGCCGTCATGGTCGTGTAAAGGCAGCGCGTGAGTTCATCTACAGCAGTCAACAACCCATAGCGTGATTGAGTTGTTGGCTGAAAATAGCTGCAGTTGGCGTGCGCTGCAGAGGGGCTTGCAAGAGGCCTACTGGAAGCGTCCCAGCTGATCACTTCAATCACGAAAACTTCATCGTACGAGACATTGAAAAGAATTACTTAGCGTGAGAGTAGCTCAGCAGCGATTTGTCATTCGCGAGGATCTCAATCATGTTTTGTTTCCTCCATAGGCTCCAGCTGTATCTGGAGCTTTGGATGCTGACGTGCAAGAGCGTCGAATCGCCGTCGTAGATCGTCTGTATCAACCAGCGACCTCAAGAATCCTGGGAACCCATCGGAAATGCCATCGTTTATGACGCGAACTCCGGGCAGAGCCAATAGCCTCTCATATTCCATCCGGACGCGTGTTACGACTTCCATTGGAGATGGATCGTAAAATTCGTTTGCTCGCGGTACATTCCAGGAGAAATATTGTTGATCGTCTCTACGGTATTCATTTCTCTTTGGATCCATATCGAGAGCCTCGCCGCGCGTGCGCTTAACGCAATACTCCTCGAATGACTTATGCCAGTAATGATTTACCCAGCCGCCATCTGTATTCACAGGAGACGTCGAGGCACCAGGTAAAGCAATCGCCGCGAACACGGAATTAACCAAGAACGACTTGTTCTTGCATATCGGGTAGTGGAGCGGTCGCATGGACATAACTTCGGACAAGCGCACGAGACTCTTGAAATGCTCGTCCATCCGACTGTATTGGAATCGGTCAAGTTGCAGCCCCGGGTCGCGGTGAAACGTGTGTCCTCCGTACCATTTCCACCAATAGCAAATCGCAGAGGGGAGATTGTTTGGATGCGCTTCAGCCACAGCGTATAGGACTGCATTGATGTCGAAGCCGAATTGCGGTCCCGGTATCAACAGCTCGTCAGAGTCGGCATAGAACACCCATTCGTAGTCGCGCAGATCTACGAGGAAATGCAAGCTATGCTCAAATGCCTTACGTTGCGGAGAGGTGTCCCGAGATATTGGATTATTGATGTAGGTTATAATGCCGTGCTCAGCAAGCAAGCTCAGAAGTTCGGACGTTCCGTCGGCATTGTCGTTTGAATATATGTAGATGTGTTCAAAACCCGCAGCGCGGTAATGGGCGACGAATTCCAGAAGTGAGGTTCCGTCATTGCGCATAGTTGCCACGACCGCGGCCCGCCGGGTCGGCTTGATTCGGCATAGGGCCACGAAATTCAAGAGTTTCGCTATGGACCACGGCTGTTGGCATGTCTTGTCAATGAAGTCGTAGCAAACGCCCGCCGTGCGGATCCGGGGGAGCCTGATACCCGGGCGGAGCGCGCCGGTGGGGCCAACGAGCGCGCGAAGGCTCCACAGCTGGCGAAGGAAATATGCATCATCGTGATCACTGTTGGCCAGGGCAGGCAGTGCTTCCTCGCGGCCACGCATTGCACCCAGTACAGCTTCCATTGCCTCAACGAGAAGGTCGTCCGGTCGCAATCGCGACAATTCCTTTTTTATCGTGTCGTCGTCGCCGAGCGCGAATAAGCGCTCCACGGCCAGGATATGCACCGGTCAGAACTCCTTCTCTAAATCGTGTTGGGCCGCGGCTGCGGCCTATGCGGCTTCCGCAAAACCTCAAGGCGCTTGAGCGCCGGTCAGCCAATCAATCACTCTCAGCCCATTTACCGAACGGAGCTACTGTAACCTCTACCATCGCCACTTCATACTCCACTGCCTCCGTAATTCGGTCGATCTTCGGGCTGCATCACGCCCACCCGCAAGAGCCCCAGATTGATTACTGGATTACATCCGCTCGTCTAGCATCATGTGTTGGGAACGTCGTTATCGGCTTTCAATCGCGCAATCCACAAGCGCCACTGCCTTTCATTCTACTGGTCAAAACTCAATGCCCCAGTGAGCGCCATAAGTCTGCGCCGACCAAATATTTGCGCACTACAGCAGTTCGACCTCAGCGACGCACGCCGCAATCGCGTCGTCTTCACCAACCATTTGCAACACCCCTATATGTTCTTGCAAATCGAAGTAGGTTAGGCGCGAGATCCGCTCCAAATTATTGAATAGTGGGCGTCGCCGCATCCCATTCGCTCGCCAAACTAGAGTTTGTGGATTTCCAGAGCCGCTGATTGTGCGATAGTTTAAGCTCGGCCAGAAATCATGAATATAGAAAACCGACTTGAATACATCCCCGTGCCAAGATCCGTCTTCTATGCCAGCTGCCTTCCTGTACCGAAAAGTTGCCCGGTGATCGGGGATCGCTGAGTAAACATCGTTTGGAACAGTATCGTCTAGTATTAATACGGAATGGCGGTGTGAGCGAAGTAGCGCGTTCGAGAAATCCCGCACGACCTGTTCAAAAGTATGCAGACCGTCGATGAAGATAATGTCGTATGGTGGAAATTGAGGTTCGACTGCGAAGAATTCATCGCTTGTCTGCGGCACGAGACGAGTTAATTCGCCAGCGATCTCATTGGTGTCGAACGCGAATGCGGGGTCTACGCCGGTCCGTTCGAGAACCTGGACATCGCGGAACGTTGCCCCGCTAGATACCCCGATTTCAAGATATCGCCGGCTACCGAGTTTTAGCGCTAAAGCGTTGATGCGACGTGCTGAAAAGTTCACGATGACCTCATATTTTTGGCAAAGGCGATGGCTAAAGGCCGTTGGCAAGAAATGGACGATCTTTCGCACAGAGCTCACGCATATTATTTCGGCTAGCCGACTTTCGGCGCTTCACGATATGACATGCGTACTGGCCGCACATGATCCGAGTTAGGCCATGTTGACAGGCGCGATCATTTGTTATCCGGCTCACGCCCCATCACCTGGGAATGACAGTCACTGACGCGCATGTCCTCCGGCCGATTCGATTAATATGACCGTGCATCGGCGAATCTTACCCTTAACGTAAACGCTGGCACATTACACTCACAATGTTGGTCGCGTTCGTTTTTCGGTGTAGTGTTATGTAACCCAATGGCGATTTGCAAACTCAAGATCCTCCGTTTTCGTGTTACAAGGACTTCCGAACCTAATTAGTCAACCAGGAATTGCAGGGCATATAAATCCACGAGACAGGGTCGTCCCATATAATCTTCGGTGCGTTTATGGTTGTGTCCTTCGCCTTTTAGCTTGTTTGCAGTTTGCAAGCTTCAGAAATGAACACGTTCATCGTCGTTACTTCGATCAACCGCCCTACTGAGTGCCTCAGGACGCTCAGCGAGGAATCAGCTGCTCATGGCTCGAGATTGATCGTCGCCGGGGACCATAAATCGCCTGCTGATTTCTATCTGCCGGGCGCGGAGTTCATTAGCTTGGATGAACAGAGCGCGCGCTTTTCCAATTTCGCCGCGCTGCTCCCACAAAACTCCTATACGCGCAAGAACATAGGTTATTTGGTGTCTATGCAGTCTGGTGCCACGCTTATTGTCGATACCGACGACGACAACGCCCCGCTACCCGGCTTTTGGTTGCCAGCACAAAGAATTGTAGATGGACGACTTATCACTCGTAATGGTTGGGTGAATGCCTACGCTTACTTTACAGATGTGTTGATCTGGCCACGCGGATTACCCTTAAATGAAGTTCGCACACCTGACGCAAAACCCATTCCGGGGCCCAAGGGTATTTTTAACTGCCCCATCCAGCAGGGATTGGCCGACCGCAACCCCGACGTGGACGCCGTTTATAGGCTGCTCCTGCCGCTCCCGGTGAATTTCAACCTGGCGGAGGATATTGTCCTTGACAGGGGCACGTGGTGCCCTTTCAACAGCCAGAACACAAGGTGGTGGCCGGACGTCTTTCCCTTGCTGTATCTGCCTGCTTACTGTTCCTTTCGCATGACCGATATCTGGCGTTCATTCGTCGCGCAGCGGATTCTTTGGGAAAATGGTTGGCGTCTGTCTTTTCACGCCTCGACAATGTTTCAGGAACGCAATGAGCACAATCTCATGCGGGACTTCGCGGATGAGGTACCCGGATACTTGAACAATGCCATTATCCGCGAAACGCTCTCCGCGCTTGACTTACGCAGCGGTTTTGACAGCCATGGCGACAATTTGCGGCACTGTTACGACGCTTTAGTCAAGCTTGGGGTCGTCGGTCGTCAGGAAATCCCATTGCTTATCGCGTGGATCACCCAAGTGGAGTCGCTGATCCCCCTTACTAATTGACCAGGGGGTGCCGCGTCGCTCGCGAGGCAATGTTGAACACACCAGCAATTCTCACGACAATCGAGTTGTTCAAGGAGCTCCACGGCTCACCCGCGTACGCAAGGGGTAGCTCCCCGGCTGTAGCGCCCAACAACGTCTTCGATGACCCGGCAATAGTCGACTTCAATATTTCGGGGGAGGCCGACCGCCTACCGAAATTCGGGCTGTCGCGTCAGCATGTGCACGCGATTGCCAGCGACGATCCGGCGTTTGAGGCTGAACTGCGCAGGCAATTGCTCGGCGAGGAATTCATCGTTCCCAAGCCGGGCACTCTTGTAGACGCAAACGCCCTTGAGGCCCTGACGAGCTCGGGGATTCGCTATTTACCGTACATCGAAACCATTTTAGCGAGCGGGCATTTTCTCACGATTTGCCCGGCATCCGGACGGCCATTGAAATCGAACGGTTCATTTGTAGTTGACAGCCATCATATTGCCTATCGCTTTTCAGGTGATGTGACCTTCTACCTATTGGTCGGCCGCTTCCATGGACGGCGGGCAGCGCTTTGCGTGCCTTCGCACAATCTATTGGTTACTTTAGATGTACCAGAGCGTGGTCCAGAAATTTCACGCTGGGTAGCCAATATTATGCGCCGCTTCATTGCTTACAGCTTGGCTGAGAGCGCAAGATTTCGAACGCGCTTGGATACAAACTCTCATGATATGACGGTAGCCATTGGCGGCATGCAGAATTTCGGGCATCACATTTGGCAGGAATTGTCGGGCATCACGCAATTATTGATGCCCGACCGTCTCTCGCGCGTGCGTGGCGTATTAGTCGGACCGCACACTTGGTTTCGGCTCGATCGCGTTTTCCCGGAGCTGAGCGGCATCCCTGTCACCACCTGTGCCAATTCCGAGGAAATGCTAGTTAATGGATTTAGCCAACCCGGAACGATTCTGCGGCCGGTCGGAGTGCAAATCACTGCGAATCTGCGTTCACGCTTGCGCCGTGCCGCTGTCGTAGTGCTCGGGCCGGACGAAGTGAGACGGATCTGTCAGGCCGGCGCGGACCGACGTTTAATCTGGATTAATCTCCGGGCGCACAACAAGATGTGGCTCACACAGGTTGAGGGATACTCGGCGATATTAAACGCCCTGCAATCGGAATTTGGTGATATTGGAGTGGTATATGACGGATGGACGGATACCGCTCCCATTCGCGACGAAATTGACCAACGGCTCCGTCCCGACATCATCCGTCACGATACAATAGGCACTTCCATCGAGAGCAGTCTAATCTGGGCTGACTCGGTGACTACCTACATAAGTGTAGTGGGCTCAGGATTGGTATTGAATTCATGGCTCGTTCACAAGCCCGGTATGGCGCACGCGAACCGCGCCCATCTTAACCAAGGGATGTTTTGGAACAACGTATCGCAGGGAATGACTCCGACAAGATTCATTGACGCCGCGAATGTGACCTGCGACGGTACGCTATACGGCAGCTACGATTTCGACTGGCATCTTCTTATCCCGAAACTTCGGCAGATTCTCGCGGCCTGAAGTGGCTCCAGCTGACCACCTTCGTTCGCGAATAGCGGCGACGCACTCCGTTCGAAGCGCAATTCGGGCGGAGCCGCCTTAATCTTTAATCAATCTTCGTCTGTCAAGAAATAATCGGGGCGATTGCCCTCAGCAGGGATCCTTCTGGATCGCCGAGAGTCGGGGTAAGTCCGCCGCCTTCGTCGCACTCATCCCACGAGTAGATGAGCAACGTTTTGGACGGACACGCAGAAGGGCGCGTCTGTATGAATTCCACTGCGGCACGTAGATGAGCCGCTAACTCCTTTGGCGTTGCGAGCGCATAGTAGTCCACTGGATTGGGATTTGGTTTTCCGTTTCCCCACGGCACCGGTCTTTCCTGCCGCGGCCGCGTGTCCCAGCCGACCATTCCAATCGGTACCGTCGGTACACCAGTACCGGCCATTCTATTCCAGAATTCTCGTGTCTGTTTATCAAGGTCCGCGTACGTTCCCTTTTCTTGATCTATGAACGCCGACGTATAGCTGCTAATCGCATCGGCCCCAACTGTGCGAATCATTGCTGCGTCCGCCGTGCGAATTAGCAAGACAATGTACGGCGGACCTACCGTGGGACCAATCACAATGTCGCGAAGGAAGCAAATGCTCTTGCGAACGTTACCAACGTCGTTGTCGAAATGGTACTTTAGCTCGTTGCTGTCCCAAAGAATGTACAGCAACGGCCGATTCGTATCGCCGACGCTCACCTTTTGGTAATTGCTTTGCTGCATTTCTTCTGCCCAGTCGTGCATATTAGATTGCCATTGATTGTTGCTGAAAGGCAGTGATCCGAGCGCGTCAAGCCCTACGAGTCCACACCAATTGATCAGGCTGCGGAACTGGCTCCGCTTGTAGAGAGTCCATGCAACTCTTAGGCTTGAGTCCGGCGCATACCAGTCGAACGCCCAATATCTCAGACCGCCGCTGACGGCCGCTTGAATTTCCTTGTCCATCGTCGCCGCCGTTGCAACGCAGTTGACTTGGAATTCAGGGGAGACCGAACAATGGACGGGCGCTCGCCTGTAGTATCTGCTTGTGCTAAGGCTGTTCTGAGCGGAGATCGAAGCATCGGCGGGTTTGTACCAAGCATCCCACCGGATGGCCCCACCGATAACATCAGCGGACTTTGTTGACGCAAGTACCCGGGACGTAAATTCCGAGCCGATAGAAGCCGCAGACATGGCGGCAATAGATGTCTCGAGAAACCGCCGTCGGGATGTTGGATTCTGATTCGGCACCGATGTTTTCCTCTGCGTTTCAGAGCTCGCTAAGCTGGTGGCCCTTCAGGAACTGGGATATAAATCTTAAAAAGCGTTTATGCGTATACATCGGCGCTTCGTGATGTTATGGAGTGTCAAGAGTAAGTACCGAGAATACTGCTACGCGGAGCTCATTTTTACGAATAAACAGGAGACCGTTGCAGGGGCTCATTTCATAAGTTGAGAAAGCCTCTCTGTCGGAAAGGCGACGTCAAGTATTCGATAGTCTGCGAAGGATTGTCCCCTGATCGACAACGTCGGTATATCCTCAACTAGATTCTCCGGCATGAAAACGGGTGACACACCTTCCTCTGACAAGTATGAGCCGCCCTCAGGATCTGAAACTTGCGATTTGGGGCCGTGCACTACACCTGGCAATGACAACAATAATCCCAGCTTATGCTGCAGCGTGCCTACATGCGAGAAGTAGGCCGTTGCAGAGTTCAAATCGTTCAGAGATTCAAGCATCGATCGTCCGATCGTATTCATGACTATAGAACCTGGAGGTAGTCTCTTTGCAATCTCGCCAGCCAGCGCTATCTCTTCCCGAATCACGCCCACATAGTAGTCTGAAACTGCAGCGCCGACGCTCGACCCCGCGACAGCCGCCGACTCAGGGAGCACCCAACCGTCCAGCGCGAGCTTCAGTTCAAAACGACTATGAAGCCTCTTATAAATCTCTCCAACCACTTCAGCTAAGTTGATGCACACGCGCCCTCGCGTGCGTACAGTGACTACCAAGAGATTCTGGCGGCTTTGAACCTGTGAAAACCTGGCAGTTTTCAGAATGCGGCTCTTGAGCTCTGAGGAGAGGTAGGTGGAGCCGAGTCTTATGATTTCATAAGGCGCACGCCAAACCTCCGATGCAATGTCCCATTGCGTTGCAAAATAGCGAACGCGCCCTTGCAGCTCTGGAAATGTCGACTCGATGTTTCCGAAAAATAGTATCCCACTTGTCCAAACTTCATCAACGTTATTAAGAAGGGCGAGGTCTATAAGTCTCTGAATGCCACTTAAGTGATTTATGGCTTGATGGCCGAAATTCGAAACCATATCAAGCAGTCCAATACATCGGATCGCCTGCTTATCGCGCAGTTGTATTAGCGCCTCGATCTCCTGCCTACGTCGCGATAACATTCCCTGAAGCGATGCGATTACCGCTTCCGCATTTCCTTGCGCGATATCAAAAACGACAAGGTCGCGATTTGGGAAGAAGATTTGCGTAACTTGTCCATATGTTCCATAAACACACGCCCAAAACTCTTCGCCAGATACGCTCTTAAGGCCATAGTAAATTGGAAGTAACCCATACGGCAGGCTGCCGAGGGTATCAGCCACAAGGCATATCAGCGGCTTGCAGCGCGCGCTGATGCTCCAGGGATCCGAACAGCTAAAGCACCTGACGCTAACGCTAACGAATGAGGTACCTGAAGCCTTGGTTTGCCTCGCGGCAAATTGCCTCTGGCCTGCACTCATCCCTTCAAGGAAGGATGGGATTGGCTCCCCGTTTGCGTCACCAAGAAACAGAGACATGAGCCACTCATTGTTTAGCCCGTGCGCGCACACCTCTTCTGGTCGCTGAGAGTCAAATTTCAAGTATCTAGTCAACTGGTCACACTCGTAAAATCGCTTTCCACGGAGCACCTCTGCGGGCGCAGAGCCGGATATGGTCGATCGCTACTACCTGTAGTCTTTTTGGGGCCGAGGCCTCCTCAAATACTTTCGCGCTCGCGGACTTTCGATGAAGCTGATGACAGCTATTTCGTATCCGATGGACGAGCAAGTCATTTTTATTCCCGCCATTTTTGCTATGTTAGACCTGAAATGGCGTCACTTGGCAAGCGATCCTTCCCAGCAGACGGACGGCCGGGAAAGCAACATATGATGAAGCGCCAGGAAATGCCTCATAAGCAGCCGCCTATGCATTGCGACGCGCGGCGGCGACGCGGCAGCTGTCGATTCGTCGCGCACGTCAGCATTCGGCCGACATAACTCTCGTCTTCCGATAGAGCGCACTTCTGGAACGGGGAGACAACGGACTTATTCTACTTGGGAGCTACCCTCGCGGACGGGCGCAAACTTAGGTGCCTTGTTGGCAAGTTCATGATTGCCGGGTACGCATCAAGGTGATCTCTAAAACAATCCATTCTGCGATAGCCAGGGGAGATTCCGGATAATAGGAGCATGATTTTCCTGACGAGGTGTTGCAATTTGCCAACCGGCAACTGAGCTCCGTCATGACCCCCAACACTGGCCACAGACTCGCCTTGTACGCTGGATAAATTTTGTCGACAAAGACGATTGGCACATGTGCGAACAGGTTCCCAAAGGAGTCAGCCGATGGCCGCTGAGACCAAATTTCGGATGCACAGAGAGATTGTCCTGACGCTTTACCAGCGTCTCCTCGATAGAAGTCCTGGTTCTCAGGAGGCCGCATATTGGCTTGAGTTCTTGCAGAACAATTCATTCGCGGACACCTATGATGCTTTCCTGAGTTCAGCGGAGTTCAAATCCCGGCAAGGAGTCCAGCCGGGACACCCGGTTGGCCACTATTACTCGCCTGTCGTCGATCCTCGCACGATAGACGTTGCAAAGCTTGACTCGCCCCTCTCGGCCTCTGACTTTGAGATCCTGGGATTGTCTTTGCCGCGGATGCAGAAGTTTTGGCAGCAGCATCTTCATATCATTGCCAGCTCAACGTTCCCCCGAACGGCCACCTCCGGGCATAGATACTATCTGGACAATCCCGTGTTTTCCTACGCGGACGCGTTGATGCTGCGGACGATGCTGATCGTCTACAAACCAAGCAGAGTGATCGAAATCGGTGGCGGATTCTCCACGGCGGTGATGCTGGATACAGCTGATGAGTGCGGCCTCAAAACCAGATTCACGATTGTTGACCCCTATCCCGAGACGCTTCGCACCTTACTGCTGCCGCGCGACCTGACCAACGTTGAAATCGTCGAAAAGCCCGTGCAGCACGTCGACCTGGCCTTGTTCTCGCCCCTGTGCGAGTACGATATACTCTTTATCGACTCGACCCATGTACTCAAGACGCAGAGCGATGTCTGCCGCGAATTCTTTGACATACTGCCAAGCTTGAAAAAAGGTGTCTTGATCCATTTCCACGATATCTTCTATCCCTTCGAATACCCTCGTTCCTGGATTTTCGATGCACGCTACTCGTGGAACGAGCTGTATGGTTTGCGACTGTTCTTGATGTACAACAAGCGCTTCGAAACTCTCTTCTTCAATAATATGTTCGGGAAACTCGAGGAACAGACGATCCAGGAGACTTGCCCGCTCTATCTCGAGAACATCGGCGGCTCTTTTTGGATGAGAAAGCTCGCTGAGTAGCCTTTGCGCGAGTAACCAGAGCGACGGTGCGCGTACGTCGCCTGGCGCTCAATGTGCGGCTGCACGCTGCTAACCTTCGAGGATTTCCGGGGATATTTCACCCCGATCGCACCAATGCGCCGATGTACGTTTCCCACTGCTGCTCGACCGATCGAAGGTCGAAATCGCGCGCTCGAAGCAAGGCGCTGGTCCGCATCGACTCGCGGGAACCGATTTCCATGATCATTTGACGAATGCTTTCCGCGAGAGCGGCCGGACTCCTCTCTTGGACCAAGAGACCTTCCCGCCCATCCCGGATGATTGCATTCGGTCCGTTGCAGTCGCGAAAGGCGATGCATGGAAGCCCGCAGGCCATGGCTTCCACGATCACGATCCCAAATCCTTCAAACTCGGACGGCAGCACGAAGAACTCAGCGGCGTTGAATTCCTCCTCCAGGTGAGCCGACAAGCCCCGGAAGACGATCCTGTCTTCCAGCGCGAGCCACGCCACTTGGGATCGAAGCCGAGCTTCCAGTTCCCCGGCACCGAAGATGTGCAGCGACCACTCCGGCTGCTGCTCTGCTACCAGTGCAAACGCATCGATCAGAACGTCGAGACGCTTCTGCTCTGATAGGCGCCCGGCGGTCACAATCCTCCGCAGGCGCGGCGAGCGACCCTGTGGCTTGAACACGTTCAAGTCGACCCCATTCGGTATCACCCTCGCCTTCGCCCTGAGATCGACATCGAGACTGTTCGCGAATTGCGGCAGCAGCACGTGAATACCATCGCACAGCGACAAGAACTTCTGCCTGTCCGCGCGGTTCCACCAACGCTCTTCGATCTTCCAGGGGTCGTTGTGCTCCGAGGCGATGATGCGCACGGCTGCCCGCCGCCCAGCGGTGATCGCGTTCGCGAATAGATGTTCCGAAAGCATCGGAATGAAGACGTGAAAGCCTCCGGCCTGCAGGCGAGTTGTCAGTGCTTCCTGTCCATCCGTTGACTGGATATCCAATTCGGAGATGACGATTCGCCCTCTGAGGGGGTAGACGGGTCGCCCCTGGGCTGCATGGCAAAAAATCGTGATCTCGTGTCCGCAGTCAGAGAGGTGGTTTGCGATCTGGCTACCCACGCGCTCGATGCCCCCAGTGCTGAACTTGAGGCCATGTATATACAACGCGATGCGCAGCCCGCCCGGAGATCGCCTTCGGAGTTGAAGTGCGGTACTAAGGCTCGCCAGAAAGGAGTCTGCCGGAAACGTGAACCGGCCCGTAAACCTGTCAAGTTCCCCCTTGATCTCGGCCACCATGCGATAGGCGAGGTTCGATGGGATGCGGAAGTTCTCGCTGACATAATTGGCGATGCGCAGTCGCTCGGCGAAATACACGTCGGTCCCCTCCACACGATGGACTGTGGAGGCGTTGTGCCTGCGGAAGAAATTCTTTGCCTTCGCCGTGTACGCGACCTCGCCGAACTTGAGGCAATGCAGGTATATGTACCAGTCGCCGCACATCACGAAGGATTGAGCGTCGGAGAGCGCCTCGATGAGAAGCGTTCTTCGGACGATTACGGCGCTCGCGTTGACGATGGCACAAAGGACCCCGAAGCCTTCGCGTACGAAGTCGGCCCCACTCATGACGAAGTCACGGTCGAACTTCACCGCGCCAAAACGTCCCAAATACGGTGTCAAGGCTTCGGCAACACGAGCGCCGGAGTCGGTGATGATCTCTGTCTTGGCAAAGGCAATCGCTACGTTGCGATGAGCCGTGCTGGAAAGGAGTGTGCTGAGCATGTGGGTTTCGCAGCTATCATCGCTTTCAGCGATCCAGATGAAATCGCCGAGCGCCAGCGACAACCCCTTTGCCCACTGCCGGAATGGCGCGCCGCTATTCGCCTCATTGACGATCAATTGCACCCGGGGATCCGGCAATTTTGCTCGGAGTACTACAACGCTCTTGTCCGAGGACGCATCGTCCAAGAGCACAATCTGGATATTTTTGATCGTTTGCCCAAAGATTGAATCGAGTCGCTCAGGCAGGAAGCGTTCGTGATTATAATTGGGTACAACGACCGTGGCGGCCGGCTTGCAAATCCCAGACCATAGGCATGTCTCGATCCTGAGCATGGCATGGTCGGAAGTGTAATTGGATAGCAAGCGGTCATAGGCTCGCCGGCCGCGTAGCACACGCTCTTCCGTGTTGGCCAAAATTCTAAGCAGCTGAGCGGACAGGATCTGCGGCTCAGCCGAGGGCACGACGTAGCCGGCGTCGTCCCCGAGAAACTCCGTGATGCCGGTCGTGCCGCGGACGCATACTGTCGGGATCGCAAAACGAGCCGCCTCTAGGCAGACTAGAGGGAACGGGTCCTCGCGCGAGCTGAGCAGGAAGACATCCGCGGCGGCGACCAGCCTGTTGGCGTCCCGACGGAAGCCGAAGAATATGATCTTGTCGCCGGCCGAGCGAGCCTGCACGCGTGACATTAGCGTCGTCCGATCCTCTCCGTCTCCTATCCAGACGAATTTAATTCGGCCGCGTGCCGCGCGCGCTGTAACCGCGCGCAATGCGGTCTCGACAAAGATGTCCGGACCCTTGCGCGCCGAGACGGTGCCCGACCCTACGACGACAAAATCATCGCTCGACAGCCCGAGTTCCTTTCGGGCTGCGGCTCTGCTGTCCTCGAGCAGCTCGCCCGGGCAGTCAGTCGGTGTTATGAACGCATGGATCGCCACCGCATCGCTGTCCGGTACCTCCCATCGTGATACCAGCTGTTCGCGCGTGACTTCGGAGGCGCAGATCCATTTGCGCGCGCAGGCTTTGAGTTGCCTGAACTCTGGCTCGAATTCCCCTATTACCTTCGTCAACTCATGGACGTGAGCGACGACTTGGCTAGAACCCAGCACGCTACGTATCGCCGGTGTAAAGAACCGGCCGGAGGCTACCGTGTTCGCGTAAATGAATTGAACACTTTCACCCGCAAGGAACCGCCGAATCAGCCTCTCGTCCTCGTCAACGTTCTGGACGACCAGGATGCGCCCATACCTTGAATATTCCGCCACCAGGTCGCCCGGCCCGAGCAGGATGATCAGTATGCGTCGATTGGTATGGTCGAAGGTCCACTTGATGACATCGAGCAGCACGATCTGCGCGCCCGCTACAATGCCGTCGTGGCCGATGAATAGCACGCATTCATCAGAAGGTACGTGGGGTCGCTCGCTTTCCGCCTCAGCCGGCAGGCGCCCTTCCAATCGGCCGGCCTCGTCAAAGTGCACGAGCGCGTTGACCTTGGCATTGCGAATATCGCAATTCGCAGCCAAGTAAAAAACCGGATCGAAAATGGGAGATGGGCGCCGGCCCTCCCGCTCGCCCGACACCACATAGTGCCAAACCGGATCTACCTTGGCCTTGGCGACGTCTGGGTTATGAGCCAGGTAATAGGGCTCGTCGAGCAAGCCGCGCTCACGAATCTTAGCGATATCCAATTCGATCGGATCGTTCGGCGGCATCTTGCCGTAGACGCCCGACTTGTCGTGGTTCTGCAGCCAGTGCAAGAACGGGTTGGTGGACGAATCGCTGTAGAGATAGCGCGTCGCGTACCAACTCACATCAAACGCCTCGGAGGGTGCGCGCCCTTCCAGATGGCCGCGGGTGATGTAGTGATAAAACGGGTCGCCTCCTGCGGCGATGACGTCTGAATGATGCGCAGCATAGTATTCGATGTCGAATTCACTAATCGGGCTCACTGTGCCGTGGCCACAGTTTTCCAGGTAGTGCGTCAGCGCAAGATATCCATCGGGCAGTTGAAAATGCGTGCGATACCAGGCTGGATTGAACATCAGCGAGGGCTGTCGCCCCTCGGCATCACCATGCAGCACGTAATGAACCAGCGGCGGCAAACCCGTCTCGGCGACCTCTGGATAGCGATCCAGATACCATTGCGCGTCGAAGTATCGATTGGGGCGCCGTCCTTCAGCCCTGCCATAATCGTAGTAATGAATCAGTGGATCGATGTCGATGGTGGCCAGGTCCGGGTATGCAGCGACATACCACTCTGGCTGGAACAGTCCACTTGCAGCCAGGATCTTAAGATGCATTTCCCGAACATCTTGCAGTGATGCCGCGCCCGCATCGGCTGACTGCCCCCTAAGGATGTCCTGCAGTTTCGCCTGAGGTTGTCCGCCGGCGCTTTGCAATACCGTGGGCTCTGCGGAGCCGAGAGCTCGCAGCTGCGGTCTCTTATTACCCATTATCGGCTCGTCAAAAACCAGGCGAAAACCATATCGACCGGAGCCGCGTCCTGAAGCCGCAATGTCCCTGCGCATTCGATCCGCCACGGTGCGACCGATGAGCTCGCCATCGAGGACGGCCTCGACTGTAACGGCTACGTCTGGGGCCGACGGCATCCAGGCCCAGCCGCTGGCGCCGCGCGAGGTCAAACTGTCCACGTAGCCCTCGACGCTCGACAACTTGGCGCCGGCGAGGGGAATGGCTCCCTCCGGGCCGAGCGCACGCACTTCAGGTGCGCTGTCGCCTGCCAGTGCGCGCGAGAAAGTCAGCGTGAAACCATAGTGTCCTGTTCCTTTGGCACGCTTGGCTAAGTCACGACGCATTTGATCCGCTACGGCGCGGCCGATGACCTCGCCTTCGAGGACGGCTTCTATATGAAGCGCTTGCTCGGGCGCCGCCGGCATCCAGGCCCAGCCGGTCGCGCCCCAGCGCGTCACACTGTCGACGGCACCTTGTATTTGATGAGGGGAGCCTTTGGAACTCGCCGATGAACTGGCCGACGCCTCCCCCTGGGATGGACCCTCCGCCACACTCGCATCCGTATCGAGGGCAGGATTGGCAGAGGATTCATCCATGAAGCCAAGTCGAGCCGAGCAGCGAAAATATGAAATCTAGTGCCGCCACGGCTCGCCTGTCCGTTCTTCTGAGACCGCGCCGACCACCGCTAGGGCAGAGCAGCATCACCGGCCAGCGGTTCCGCTCCCGAGAGCCGGCCGAGCGCGAGCGCAAGCTGAGCCCGGGCGACCCGCCAGCCGAGCTCCGAATTAATGCGCGTCTGGCGTGCCAGCGCCGCCGCCGCCTGTGCGGTGAGTACATCGACGATGGTGCCCACACCCGACTGGTAACGACCGAGCGCGACTTCCTGGTTCTGCTCGGCAGTTTTGATCAGCCCTGAGGTCACAGCGAGCTGCTGGTTGGCCGAGTCGAGCGCGTAATAGGTATTCCATACGCCCAGCGACACACTGAGCCGAGCCTGTTCGGCATTTGCCTCGCTCGACTGGAATGCTGCTTGAGCCTGACGAACACCGTAGCCGACATTGAAGCCGGTGAAAATCGGTACCGTGACGTTGACCCCAATCAGGTTGTAGTTCTGATTCTGAACGCCAGTGGTGTCCGCGAACTCGCGGCCAGCCGAGATGGAGATCGACGGACGGCCCGCGGCCCTCGCGACGGCAATATTCGCTTCCGCGGCGTCGCGCTGTGCGAACGCTGCCGCCAGATCCGGGCGCTGGCGCATCGCCTCGGCCATCAGATCAGACATGCGCGCGGTCAGCGCCGGTGCCTCTGCGGGAACGGCTTCCGGATCGAGAGTGAGTGACTGATCCGCCGGAAGACCGAGCGTCACCGCCAGTGTGCCGCGCGTACTTTTCGCGCTGGCTTGGGCCTGGACGCGCACCAGCATCGCCTGATCGAAGGCGGTTTCCGCCTGCAGCACATCCGCCAAAGTGCCTGCACCGCCTTGCCGCAGTGAGCGTGCCACTTCAAGGCTGCGCGCATCGGCCGCCTCAGTGGTTTTTGCGGCGGCTAGCGCGGCATCGGACGCCGCGACACCGTAGTAGCCCTGAACGACGTTCAAAACCGTCTGCTGGGCGACGCTGCTGGCGTTTGCAGCCGCTGCGTCAAGGAGATGCCGCGCGCTGGTGATGCGCCCGTCGCGGGCACCAAAATCGTACACGGTCCAGGAAAGAGTCAGCGCTGCGTCGCGCGTGTCTTGCACGCTGGAGACGACGTTGCCGTTGGCGTCGACGTGCGGTCCAAAATATCGCAGCTCCGAGGCGGTACCAGAAACGCTCGGCAGCCACGCGCTCTGAGCTTGGCCAAGCGCGGCGGCCTGCTGGTGTGCCGTCGCCCAGGCAGAGCGGGTCGAGGGGTTGCGGCACAGTGCGAGATCGACTGCGGCGGGAAACGAAAGTGGCCCTGTGGGCAGCGCGCATTCGCGTCCCAGCGGGTCCACTAACCCGGAGGTGCGTTCATGCAGCGCGGAATTCGTCCGGAATACATCGGGCTGGAACGTGTCGGATAGGGGATCGGCTACGGCAGGCAGGCAGATAGCTCCGCCGATAAGCGAAGCCGTGACGGCGAGCCCGGCGACGCGCGAAACAGAAGCAGCATGGAAGAGTGTCATATGACTCTAAGGCTCGCGCATCGCCTCAGAGCCTGTGCGCAGGCCGCCTTCGACCAGATAGGACAGAATCGTGCGCCGTCCGACCATGATGTCACCGGAGAGCGTCATGCCCGGGATCAATCGGAAATCCGTTGGCACGTTTCGCAGGTGCACTTCCTTGACCATCACGCGCACCTTGAAGTAGGCAGGCACAGGTACATTATTGTCATCGGTCGTGAATGAGCCCTCGCTGATGGTCTTGATAACGCCCTTGGCGGTGCCGTGCTGCATGAATCGATAGGCATCGAGCTTGAGCTGCACCGGGTCGCCGATCTTGATGAAGCCGATATCCCCGGCGCTGACATTGACGTCGGCCTCCACTGGCGCATCGAGCGGCACTAGCGTGAAGAGTGGATCCTGGCCCATAGTCTGTGCAGCGCTGCCTGCCACCGAACCGGACGATACCTTACCGACTTTCAGGACCACGGCATCCGCCGGCGAGTCGAGGCTGGACAGGTCGCTGAGCTTCTGCGCCTTCTCCAAATTCTGCCTCGTCACGTCCAGATCGTTGCGTACTGTCACCAGTTCAGTACCGGTATCCGAATTCCACTTCTGGATATACGATTCGCGCTGCGCCCTCAGCGAGGCCAGCGTCTGGCGCAGTGATGCCATCTGGTGCTGTGCGTCCGCCAACAGACGTCCCATCTCGGTGCGCTCATCCGTCGCCTGCATCAACTGCAGTTTGGACACGTACCCTTTCTCGAGCAGGGGCTGATAAACGTTTTCAACCTCGTTCGCGAGCTTCAAGCGCTTCGTATACTCCTGGGAATCGGATTGATATTGGGCCACCTGCGATTCAGAGCTGTGGATGCGGGCATCGAAATCCGCCAGATTATAATGATATTCGGACTGTCGCTTTTGCCAGATGCTGCCCTGAAGCGATTGGTACGGATCCGCCGCAGAAAACGTGTAGGGGCGACCAGCCAGTTCTGCCCCGAGCCGTGTGACCGCCGCTTCGTCGCTGCCCAGCTTTTGCTGCAGCTGCAGCAGATCCGCGTGCGTGAACGTCGGATCGAGCGTCGCGAGCACCTGGCCTTTCTTGACCACGTCACCGACCTTCACAAGCACCTCTCGCACAATGCCGGTGTCGAACGGTGACACATAGAAGGAGCCTGCCACGGTGACGATGCGCCCGGAACCGGTGACTACGCGGTCGAGCTTGACGACAGCCATGAGGCAGGTCGCGAGTATCAGCATGCCCCCGAGCACGTAAAGAACAGCATGTTCATTGCGCGGTGCAGTGCGCAGGAATACCGCGGCGGTTTCCGACTCAAACGCGCCGACCACGTCACCGACGACATCCGATCTACGCCGCACTGATGGCAGCCTGCTCAAATTGACGAGCGGAAAGCTCATCGGGCCGCCCCTCGGGGCACGATCAACGGCTTGTCAGCTGTGCGCGGATCGAGGTGACGATTCTGCTGATGCCACATGTGTTTGTAGATATCGCAGCGCTGCAGCAGTTCCTCGTGCGTCCCGATATCGTAGACCTTGCCACGTTCGAGCACCAGGATGGCGTCACAATCCACCAGCATCGATAGCCGGTGCGAAATGGAAAGCACCGTGCGGCCCTTGGCCATGCGCTTAAGATTGGCGCTCACTATTGCCTCGCTCTCGGCGTCCAGCGCGCTGGTGGCTTCATCGAGAATCAGTACCGGCGGGTCGATGAGCAGCGCTCGTGCCAGTGCCAGCCGCTGGCGCTGACCCCCTGACAAATTGGTAGCGCCCTCTTCGAGTGCCGTATCGTACCCGCGCGGCAGGCGCTCGATGAATTCCTCGGCACCCGCGAGCTGTGCCGCGCGCACCACGGCCGCAAAGCTCGCGTCCGACTTTGCCATGCTGATGTTCTCGCGGATCGTACCCGAGAAAAGGAAATTCTCCTGCGGCACCACACCGATGTGAGTGCGCAAATGCATCAGATCGATCTCTCTCAGATCCATGCCGTCGATCTTGATCATTCCCTCGTAGCTCGCGTTCAGGCGCTGCAACAGCCGCGTGACCGTGGTCTTGCCAGAACCGCTGCGCCCCATGATTCCGAGCATCGTGCCCGCTGGGACGGTGAAGGAAACCTCCTCGAGTGCATACGCGGCTCCGGGCTGATAGCGAAAGCGTACGTCCTTGAACGAGACCTCCCCTTTGATCGGCAGGCGCAGACCATTGGGTCGGCTCTCCTCCGGTTTGGCGTTCATCACCGATGCGACTTGGTCGATCGAGCCCCGTACTTCCGCCAGGTCCTGCTGTAGCTGAGCAATCCTGATCAGCGGTTGTGCCAGTCGCATCGAAAGCATGGCGAAAGCCACCAGCGCCCCGGGATTGATACTGCCGGGATTGACCAACACCATGTAGGCGCCGACCGCTAGGCAGCCGGAGTAGATGAGACGTTCGAACGGCAGGGATAGGGTCTGCGGATAGTTCACCATCAGTCCCAAGGCGTGTTGCGCCGCGGTCGCGTCGGCAACGCGCCGATCCCATTCTCGACGCCGTCGTCCTTCCAGCGCCAGAGACTTAATGGTTCGAATGCCATAAATGGTCTCGACCAGGTGCGACCCCTTAGCCTGCTCCGCACTAATCACTTTGCTGTACAAGTGACCGATCGGTTTTAGATAGACTGAGACGATCATGAAGATAATGCCCGTCAGCGCAAAGGCCATCATTGCCAGGCGCCAGTCGAGAATAAGCATCGCCGGAATCAGTCCAACGAGCGGGACGGCATCCAGAAACGCTCCGAAGAGCTGACCGGTTAGAAAATTTCGAATCCGCCAAACCTGGCCGAGGTCACTGAGAGTCCTTCCCGTCGGCGTGCGCTCGAAGTAATCCATCGGCAGCTTAAGCAGCTTCTCGACGATGTAGAGATTCAGCCGCCCATCGATGCGCGTGGTGGCTACCTGCGTCAATTTTCGGCGCAGAAAAACCAATATGGTCTCAAACAACAACATGAGCAGAATCGCCCCCACCAGCACATTGAGCGTGGCGTAGGAGCGGCCGGTCAGCACGCGGTCCAGAACGATCATGAATATGAACGGGGGCGCGAGCGCAAATACCGTGCTGACAAGAGAGGCCGCCGCAATATCACGAAATAGCTTGCGTTCCCGCAATACCTGCGTGGCCAGCCATGCGATGCCGAAGGGCTGCTGCTCGTCGGCGGTGGAATGCACGCGCTTGATGAGGATCGCTTCGCCTTCCCAAACCTCGGTCAAGTGCAACTCGTCAATTGCGAGCACTGCATCCTCACTGGCGGCAGGGTCCCGAATGATTGCCACCGTTCCCTTGGCCGGGTCGGTACGCGCGTCCTCCAGTATCAGGGCGCCGCCGTCCTTGGCGCGCAAAATGGCGGGCAGTGCCTTACCGAGTCGGGGCAGCTCTTCAAACTTGATATGCAGCGCCTGCGCTTCCAGCCCGAGTTCGCGCGCCAGGGCGACGAGCGTCGGCGTGTCAGGCTCCCCGGGCTGCAGTGCAAAGCGCCGGCGCATCTGCTCGACATTAACGTCCATGCCCAGACGGGAAGCCACGAAGGCGAGCGCTCGAAGCGATGTGGGAATTGCCGCTTCGGCGACTTGTTCTCCTTGCTCTAAGGCCTTTTGCATCGCGCTTGTGCGTTGGGGTGCATATATATCCTTGAACTATAAGCGCTCTTTTGAGGAAGGCCTAATTTTGACTTAACGCGCGGATCGGCTTTTCCGCATGGGCCGCTGGCCTGCGAGATGGACGATTTGGCAACAGACGATTTGGCGACCATTGCTACCAGCTGCTGAACGCGTTGATGATTGCCAAACCTGTAGGCTGTCGCGAGCTCCAGATCCACTGATTGACGTCAGCGCTTCTGTGCTTCCCGTAACCCTCGAGCGGATCTTGGTACAGGATTTCCTGCCGCAGTCGGTCGGCACGGATGATTTCGACAGACAATCTCGGAGTTGCGGTAGGCGGTCACGCTGTGGACAAGTCTCGATGCAGTGCCGGTTGAGCCCGCGCGCGCAGAAGACGCCGCCGAGTCGGATAACTCATCGTGTCCAGGCAGTATCGCGCGTCCGCACCCACTCGGGTTGGCGCCTTGGCACTGCGCGCCGACCGCTGCAGCAGCACACGTGGTGGCCGTTGCGTGGATCCCGAGCAGCGGCCGAGGTGAGGCTCGATCTCGGCCGCGGTCATTTGTTGTCGCAACGCCGCGCCTGATCGCGTAGCGCGACCGGGAAACCATGCGACCCATGGGCACGAGCGAGGCGGCAGCAATGCAGAGAAGCCTCGGTCATGCGGACACCGTCGAATCCTGATCTGCTGCCAGCGATGGCTTATCGGAGTCGACCTTTGTGGTGCTGGCGGTGAGCGCGAATACGGGCAGCACAATATCCATCCGTCTCCTCCGCTGCCGCATGATGGCGACGAGTGACCAGCTGCTCTCCGGTGGTGCCTCGGGAATCAAACCATGCCAAGCCCATGGCTACCATGGCTACAAGCTGACCAATTGATAACCGATGATTCACCGGGAGCCGCTTCGGCTCTCAGCCTGGGCGTGCCACCATGGTGCAGTGGAGATCAAAGGGGACCCAAACCGGTGCGCCAGCTGTAAATTGTGCCAGCTTCAGCCCAGGCATTGAAAAATTTAAGAAAAATCAGCGTTTGAAATGATTAATTAAGTCAAATGCACTATTGTGATATGAGTCTCAAGGTTGGTAGTCTCCGGCTTCAAGATGGTAACAGCGCCTATTGACATGAAGTGCCTGATGGCTTTCGGTTAAATGGTGCGAAAGTGTCGGCCAGTGCAGAGGTTCCGGTTTAGGGAGATGTCTCAATGGCAACTATCACTGCCCCCGGCGGTTCATCCGTCGTTGTCGGTAATTCGAACGACAATATTACCGTTTACGGACCTGGTACGGTAAAGGCTGGCAACGGTAACGACACCGTCACGGTCGATGGGCAGGGCAATGTCACCGTTGGCAGGGGCAATGACAGCATTCATGTCACGAGCAGCGGCACGGTAGTCGCCGGCGATGGCAACGACACCATTACTATCTACGATGGCAGCCTCAAAGCAGACTCCGGCAACGACCACATCACTTTTTGGCACAACGGCAATGTTACGGTCGGCGGTGGCAACGACACGATTACCATCTACGGCGACGGCACTCTCAAAGCAGGCTCCGGCAACGACGACATCACCATTTGGGGCAAGGCCGATGTTACGCTCGGCGGGGGCAACGACCGGGTCTCCACGTCCTTGCAGACCCAGATCACAGAAACCAGCTCCTCCGGGCATGACACGATAACCCTCGGCTATGGCGAGGACACCATCCACGAGGCCGGCAGCGCCACGGTCCATGGATACTTTGGCAGCGCCACCATCAAAGGCGGCGAGCTTGACTTATCGAATTCCGGTCGGACCATAGACAATGTCAGTGGCCACGCAACGCTGGCCGGCAGCTCCTCTCCCTCGGAATTCCTAGGCGGCAGCGGCTCCACGGTAATGAAGGGCGGCTCCGGCTCTGACACCTTCGTTGGCGGCTCTGGACACGACACGATGTCGGCCATCGCCGGCAGCAGCAACAACGTGTTCGAATTCCTTTCGAGCGAACAAGGCGGCAATCACGTAGTGCAGAACTTCGTCTCCGGCGATCAGCTGTATGTTGAAGGACATTCGCTGTCCTATTTGCAGTCGCATCACGACATTTCATCGCATGGCGGCAACACCTACATCAGCATCGATGGCGGCAAGACCACCATCGAACTGAAGGGTGTGAACAGCCTGGCATCGTCCGACATCACCACGCACAAGCCCTGAGGCATGGCCCTTAGGGCTTGAAGCACCCCCACAAAGCGCAGGGACTGGCGTTTGGGCCGCCCTGAGCCGTTGATCGCCGGCGGACGGACGGACGGCGGCAGCATCGAATCCGTCCTACGCCTGCGGCTGCTGCGGCGATTGAACCAGGCGCCGCGTAGCGCCGTCGGCCCAGGCGCCGCGCTAACGCTGCAAAAGATTCAGGCGGCACTTCGCGCTCACGCGCTCGATCCAGCGCTGCGCCATCTCGATCGAGCCTGGCGTCATCAGTCTGCTGATGATGCCGCCGTTTTGGCACCGATCTACGGCAGCCTGTTGGCACTGGAAGCGCGGGACCACGATGCCACGCTGCGGCTGCTGCAGCGGGCGCTCGAGTTCACCCCCGATCCCGACATTTTGGCGCTGATCGCGCTGACGCTGCTGCGATTGCAGCGCCCCGAGGAAGCCCGCGCCCAGCTTGAGGCAGCGCTGGCAAGCTACTGCGTCGCGCGCAATGGCCTGCTGTCTCTTGTCGCCGGCGAACTGATGCAGCATCCGCTCGTGGCGGCACCCGGCTGGATCGGACGGGGCCCGGAGCTTGAACTGGTCGGCGAGCTTGCGGCCGATGAGAGCTCCAACGCCCTGGATATCAGCCTCGACGGCCGCCCGGCCTTCTCTCAACTGCTGCGGCCTGTGCCTCACGAAGGCCGTCGCGCATTCCGCTTTCAAATCCCGCAGTTCAGCCTCAACGCGAGCCTTGAAGCGGCCGTCCGCGGTGCGCCGCTGATGGGTAGCGGAGCGCATGTACCGCAGGATTTCGGCCTGGATGGTCGTCTCGATAGTCGCGGCCACAGACTCACCGGCTGGGTGCGCCTGGGCTGGCGGCCGACGCGACCGGTACGGCTGCGCCTGGAGGATGAGCATGGCGCTCACATCGCAGCCAAAACCGGCAGCGTGGCGCAACCAAACTGGCAGTGGCCCTTTAAGATCGATCTGCGCGCTGCGCGGCTGCGCGGCGACCGGATCAAGTTCGCCGCGCGGCTGCCTGACGGCCGCTGGCGGGCATTGCCAGACTCCCCGCTGCTGTTAGAACCAGCCTTGCGGCTGCCGGGCCGACAGCCGCGCCGATTGCCTGCCTGGAGGCGCGCTGCTTCGCAGTCTCGCCTCACCCGGGCGCTAAGCCAGAACCAGCGGCTGACCGACGTGATCATTCCGGTGTATCGCGGTCCCGAGCAAACCCTGGCGTGTATCGAAGCCGTGCTGGAGACGATCGACAACACCGCGCGGCTCGTCGTGGTGGACGATGCGACCGACGATTTGAAACTCGCCGCGGCGCTCGAAGCGCTGGCCGCCGAGGGACACCTCACGCTGCTGAGGAATACCGAGAACCAGGGTTTCGTAACATCGGTGAATCGGGCCATGGCGCTGCACGCAGCGCACGATGTCGTGCTGCTGAACTCCGACACGCTGGTATTCGATGACTGGCTCACACGCCTGCGCGCCGCGGCCTACAGCGCCACTGCCGTGGGCACGGTCACGCCGTTGAGCAACTCCGGATCGATTGCGAGCTACCCGCATGCGCTGGGCGCCCCGATCGATGCCGAAGACGGTGCCGGTCTGCACGCGTTGGCCGCATCGACCCATTCCGGCACCCGCTTTGCCCTCCCGGTAGGCGTCGGTTTCTGTCTCTACATGCGCCGCGACTGCCTCATCGATGTCGGCGCCTTCGATGCGGCGGTGTTCGGGCTGGGCTATGGTGAAGAGACCGATTTCTGCCTGCGCGCGCGCCGCCGCGGCTGGTCGCATCAGCTCGCCGCCGACGTCTACGTCTACCACGCCGGAGGTGCATCCTTCGGCGGCCGCCGCGCCGCGCTGCTCGATCGCAGCCAGCGCCTGATCAATCTGCGCCACCCGGGTTATGACGCTTTCATTGCCAGTTTTCTGACCGCAGATCCGCTGCACGCAATGCGGCGTCAACTGGATGAGCGCCGGCTGGCGGGGTTCGACGGTCGCTTCGTGCTGCTGGTGACCCTGATGCTGGCAGGGGGCGTGGACCGCTTCGTCGCCCAGCGCTGCCGCGAGCTGCGCGCGCAGGGCCTGCATCCGCTGGTGCTCAGGCCCGTCGAAGCCCGCAATGTGCGCCGCTGCGAGCTCTGGACAGATGCGATATCGGTACCGAATCTGCGCTATGAGATTCCGGGAGAGCTTTCCGCCCTGACCGCGCTGCTGGGCCGGGTACCGCTCGATGCGATCGAGATCCAGCACTTTCTGCACCTGGATGCGCGCGTTATCGATGCGGTGCGCGCGCTGCCGATGCCCTACGATGTGTTTGTCCATGACTACGCCTGGGTCTGCCCGCGCATAACGCTCATTGACGGCAGTGGCCGCTATTGCGGCGAGCCGGCCGTCGCTGTGTGCCAGGCGTGTGTGCGACGACATGGCTCGAATCTAGGCGAGCGCATTTCCGTGCCGGCGCTGCGGGCACGCAGCGCGACCTGGCTGCGGGATGCACGCCGCGTGATTGCCCCGTCCGCCGACACGGCTGCACGCCTGCAGCGGCATTTCCCGTACCTGACTGTCAGCGTGCAGCCCCATGCGGCACCAGTCGCGCCAATCCCGCTGCCACCGCGTACTGCAAAGGCCAGGACATTTCGGGTGGCTCTCATCGGGGCCATCGGGGAGCACAAGGGGTATCGCCTCCTGCTCAATTGCGCGCGTGATGCGCGCGCACGCCGCCTGCCGCTCGAATTCGTGGTGATCGGCTACACCGCAAACAATGCGGCGCTGCTCAAGACCGGCAAGGTTTCTATCACCGGACGCTATACCGAAGCCGAAGCGCCGCATCTGCTACGCCGCGAGCGTCCCGATGTGGCTTGGATGGCATCCGTGTGGCCCGAAACTTGGTGCTATACGCTCGATCACGCGCTGCAGGCGGGCCTGCCGGTAGCCGCATTTGACCTGGGTGCCATCGCCGAACGGGTGCGGACCGCAGCGACGGGGTTACTGATGCCGATCGGACTGCAACCCCGACAGATCAACGATCGGTTGCTGGGATTGGCGCGCAGTCAGCGACTTGCGAGCCCTAATCTGCCAGCTTCTGTCGAAACGCCGCTGGCACGGCTGTGCGATGGAGCTAAGATGGGCGAGACACACGAGAAAATCATGAACGACGCTTCCAATGTGAAGCCCGCACAGCCAATGCAGCCAGTGCAAGACGAGGGTTTGAGCGCCTCGGTGCAGGTGCTGCCGCTGCCGGCAGGGCTGTACCTGTTTTCCGTCACGGCGGCCAATCCCCTGACTGCAAAGGCCACCGGGCTATTGTCACTGCCCGCGGTGCACGTGGGCTTGGGTCCAGGCGTGCGATCCGATCAGGTGGAGTTTGTCGCTGGGCCATCTACCAATGGAGCCTGGCTGTTCGCGCAGGGCGATCTGCTGGTCACCAAGATCAACGGCACAGGGGCGATCCTGATTATGACCTCGCTGCGCGCACCAGGCGGTGAGGTGCTCTCGATCAAGGTGGAACGCCTGGAGGCTCGCGCAGCGGCGCCCGAAGCCAGCCGGCCCGCGCCAACCGCGGCGCCGGCCTCATCCGCCCGCAAGCGGTCCTTGAAGCATCCGGCCAAGGCATCGCGCCCGCCGGTGAGCAGTGCCGCGGCTACTGACGGGCCGCTGCCACTGAAGATCGGCGCCCATATCCGTGGCCGCGGCGATATGAACTTCTCCGATGTGCCCTGGGCCGGACGCGTGGCTCCGGGACTGTGGATCGAATCCTTCTCGGTACGCCCACTGCAGGGATTCACGGCCCAGGATATTGAGTACAAGGGACTCACCGGCAGCGGCTTCGAGACCCCTTGGCTCAGCGATGACAAGATGTGCGGCACTAAGGGCATGGCCGTGCCGCTGGTTGGATTTGCGGTGCGGCTCAAGCCAAGTGCTGCAACGGCGGCCTATGACTGCGAGTACAGCGGCTACTTCCAGTCCCGCGTCACGGTCGGCCCGTTGCGCAATGGCGCGCCATGCCGCTCGACGGTTGCGAACGATCCGCTCGAGGGCATTCAGGTGCGCCTTGTCAGGCGCGCGGTCGTCCACTCGCGGAGTGTGGCCGCCAAATCCGATGCTGCGGCCAAGCGCAAGAATGCGCGGCGCGCATCCGCAAAGCGGCAGACGCGACCGCAACTGGCTCGCGCCCGTAGCGCGCGTTCGACCCGGCGACACTCCACGCGCCGTCCGTGAGTGGACCACAACGCGAGCGCGTTCTGGTCAATGTTGGTTGTGGTCCGCGCCGCGCCAACTCGCTGCCACGCTACTTCGACCAGTGGCAGCAGGTGCGCGTGGACGTCGATGCGTCGGTGCAGCCGGACATCCTCGCCGAGCTGACTGACCTGTCACCCATTCCGGACGGTAGCGCCGATGCCGTCTGGGCCGCGCACTGCGTCGAGCATCTGTATGCGCATCAGGTCAAAGTCGCGCTGGCAGAATTTCGGCGCGTGCTGCGCGAGGACGGCTTTGTATGCGTGATCGTGCCCGATCTGCAGATCATCGCGCAGTACGTCGCCGCCGACCGACTGCACGAGACCTTGTACGACTCCCCGGCAGGACCGGTAACGCCGCACGATATCCTCTTTGGCTTCGGCGTTGCGATAGCCAGCGGCCGCACCTCGATGGCTCATCGCTGCGGCTTTACACCCGGTATGCTGCGGCGCTGCTTCAATGAGCTGCCCTACGGCGAAGTGCTGCTGCGCCGACGAAGCACCGAGTACGAGCTGGTGGCCTTGGCGCGCGCGATTCCGGCGCGGGACGATGTCGAGCGCGAAGCGCTGATGGCTGCGCTCGAGTTATGAACTACCTGTTCATCCACCAGAATTTTCCCGGCCAGTACCGCCATGTTGTGCGTTATCTGGCCGACCAGCCCGGAAATCTGGTCTATTTCATCACGCAGCCTAATGAGAATTCGATGGCCGGGGTCTACAAGATCAGCTATCCCAAGGATCAGCGCGGTCCGATCGCCTGCCATGCCTACGCAGTGGAAATCGACCGCGCCATCTATGCCGGTGCCAGCGTTGCGGAGATCTGCCGTGGGCTGCGCGAGCAGGGCTTTCGACCTGATCTTATTGTCGGGCACAGCGGCTGGGGCGAGACGTTGTTCGTGAAGGATGTCTTCCCCGAGGTGCCGCTGCTCGCCAATTTCGAGTTCTTCTATCACGCCCGCGGCGTGGATGTCGGTTTTGATCCTGAATTCGTCTCGATCTTCAGTGATCCCTCGCGGCTGCGGGCGCGCAACGGCGTCGCGCTGATGGCCTTTCAGGGCGCTGACTGGGGTCACTCCGCGACACAGTGGCAGCGCAATCTGCATCCGGCCGAGATGCACCCGCGCATCAGCGTGCTGCATGAAGGGGTGGATACGGACATGGCCTGTCCTGATGCCAAGGCGCGCTTTACGTTACCCGGAACCCGCCGCACGCTCAGCCGGCGCGATGAGGTGGTCACCTACGTAGCGCGCAACCTCGAGCCCTATCGCGGCTTTCACGTGTTCATGCGCGCGCTGCCGCAGCTGCTGCGCCGGCGCAAACGCGCGCAGATCGTGATCGTCGGAGGCGACGGCGTGAGCTATGGCGCTCCGCCGCCGCCGCGATCGAGCTTTCGCGACATGATGCTGCAGGAGCTCGGCTCCCGGCTCGATCTGACGCGCGTGCACTTTGTCGGCATGCTCGACTACCGCGCCTACCTCAATCTGCTGCAGGTGTCCTCGGTGCATGTGTACCTGACCTACCCGTTCGTGCTGTCGTGGTCGTTGATTGAGGCCATGGCGTGCGGCTGCCTGATCGTCGCCTCTGATACCCCGCCGGTGCGCGAGGTGCTGCACCAAGGCAGCAATGCACTGACCGTGGATTTCTTCGCTTACAAGCAGCTCGCACAGCGCATCGAGGCTGCGCTCGATCGACCGGAAGAGGGGAGAGCGCTGCGCAAGGCCGCGCGCGCCACGGCGGTCAGCCAGTTTGATCTCAAGCGTTTGCTCCTGCCGCGCTGGAATGCGTTGTTCGATGATCTGATCAACGGCCGCCAGCCGGCCCTGGCCTAACGCGCATATACCGGGTCCCCAAGCCCAGCCTCGATGCGCTGCACTTCGGGCTCGGCAGCGGCGTGTCCCCCCGCCAGAGCGCGCCGGTACCAGGTGAGCGCCGCACTCGGATTGATGCTGACGCCACGGCCGCTTTCGTACAGGTGCGCCAGCGATGCCATCGCGGCCGGATGGCCGGCATCGGCAGCGAGCTGATACCAGTGCGCGACCTCGACCCAGTCGGCATCGACGGCCGCACGCTGTGCGATCAGCGCACCCAGTGCCAGTTGCGCGGAGCGATGATTCTGCTGCGCGGCGCCGCGATACAGCCGCTCAGCCTCGGCGTGGTCAGCTTCAACGCCCAGACCGCGCCGCAGGCAGACGCCGAGGTTGTACTGCGCATCGAGATTGCCCTGGGCCGCAGCGCGCCTGAACAGATCGGCGGCCTTCGCCCGATCGGAATCCCCCGATCCGTGCTGCAATAGCAGTCCACCCAGCAGCACCATCGCCTGCAGGTGACCCTGGAGCGCGGCAGCGCTCAGCCAGCGGCGCGCTTCCGGCACCGAGGCCTCGGTGCCGGTTCCGTGCAGATAGAATTCTCCGACCCTGCGTTGCGCCCCGGCATCGCCCTGCTGCGCGGCTCGCAACCACAGCTGGAACACGACGGCGAGTTCCTCGCCGCTAGCCGCGGCGCCCATGCGTAGCGAGGTCAACGCCGTGATCGCCCCCGCGTGACCCTGGAGCGCAGCGCGCTCGTACCAGCTCGCAGCCGCATCGCGATCGACCGGCCCGTCACATCCCTGAGTCAGAACGTCCCCAAGCCATGCTTGCGCAAACGAATTACCGCCCTGCGCCGCCCGCGTGAGCCAGCGCGTGGCCTGCCTCCGATCTTCTGGCAATGGCTTGCCTTCGTAGTACCAAAGGCCGAGAGTGGCCTGCGCATCGGCATCACCGCGTGCAGCGCAACGCTCGAGCAACTCCGCAACCTGCAATGCGGGAGGGGCGTTCGGATCATTTCGTTCGACCAGGCGCGCCAGCAGGCACGCGGCGCTGGCGCTTCCGAGTGACGCCGCGCGTATCAGCGACACGGTGCCCCGGGCTGCACTCTTCTCAACATATTCGCCGTCTGTATATTGACGATACAGCGCCCAGGCAGCCTGGATGTTACCCGCCTCGGCAGCCTGCTCGAGCAACTGCAGCCCCTGAGCCGAGTCCTGCGGAACCCCGAGACCGCGAAAATGCAGGAAGGCCAGATTGTAACGGCCTTCTTCCGTTCCGAGCCGGATGGCTGTCGTGTACCAACGCGCTGCCATGCCGTAGTTTTGGCGCACGTGTCGGCCCGTTGCGTACAGGATTCCCAGCTGGAGTGCCGCGGCCCCGCTGCCTTGCAGCGTTGCCTGTCGATATCGCTTGCGGGCCGCGCTCGGATCGGCTGGCATGCCGAGTCCGCCGAGCTGCAAGGTGCCCAGGTGGTAGAGCGCCGTGGCATCACCGCCGGCGACAGCGCGCTGAAACCAATCGGCAGCCGCCTGGAAATCCTGCGGAAGCCCCGTTCCTTGCGCGTGCATTGCACCCAGGGTTCCGAAGGCGGCCGTGACATTCTGATCCGCCGCCTTGGAAAGCCAACGGGCTGCCTCCGCCGGATCGCGCGGCACGCCCTCTCCTGCAAGGTACATCTGCCCCAGAATATACTGGGCTTGCCCATCGCCGAGATCCGCGGCCTGGCGACACAGCACCGCGGCCGTATGCAAGTCGACGTCTGTGCCCGACCGAAAGAGCTGCACCAGCGAGAGCCACGCCTTCAGGTGCCCGCGCGTTGCCGCTCGGCGCAACCAGCTCTCAGCGGCTGACGCGTCGTGGGCTACGCCGCGCCCCTGACGATAGAGTTCGCCCAGATGGAACATCGCTGCCGGCTGTCCCGCGCTGGCTGCTTTCTGCAGCAGAACGGCTGCCTGCTGCTCGTCATGCTCAATGCCTTCACCCTGCAGCAGCAGCATGGCCAGACACAGCTGCGCCGTGGCATTACCCGCAGCCGCGCTCGGCTCGAGCCACTGCTGTGCCTTCACGTGCTCCTGACGCTCGCCATAGCCGCCGGCGAAGAGAATGCCCAGACCAAGCTGACCCGCTGTGTTCGCTTGCTTCGCAGCCGCCATAAACCAGTGCTCGGCTTCTGCCAAATCCTTAGGAACGCCGAGGCCTGTCGCGTATTGGTGACCGAGCCGCGCCTGGGCAGCAGGATCCTCTGCGGTGGCCGCAAGCCTGTTCCAGTGCGCCGCACGTTCGGGCGCCTGCTGGATCCTTAAACCCTTGGGATAGAGGCGCTTGAGGAGTGAATTCTGATCCGAGGCATCTTCAAGCCGAACCAGCGCCGCCGGGGTTGCGGTATCCGGGGCGGCGAGTCCCGTCAGATAAATCTCTCCCAGTCGCGCCATTGCGGCCAGCACGCCCTGAGCGGCGGCGCTTTCGTACCAGCGCACGGCATCGACGAAATTGACCAGGACACCCTCGCCGCGCTCATACATCTGGCCCAGTCGCCACTGAGCGGTCGCTTTTCCAGATTCGGCGAGTGCGCGAAATTGCGATGCTGCTTCAGCAAGTTTCCCCGCGGTGTATGCCGCCTCGGCGCGTTCGAGCGTCGGAGTGCGCGCCTTGCGCTTGAGCTTGAGCTTGAGCTTGAGCTTGAGCTTGGAAAACAAAGTTTTGAGACCCATACCGCTGAAGTTACCTCGGATTTGGCCTAGCGCAAAGCCACGGGGCCGCGCGTCGAGAGTTCCCTATATCCAGTGCGCGCTGTATCGGCGCGCTGCCTCAACGCAACAGCGCCAGATCAAGCGCTTATACTCTCTTGATGAGTGATTCCACGCGACTCGAGACCATCGAGATCAAGCTCGCTCACCTCGAGCGCTCGTTGCAGGAACTCGGCCAGACGGTCATGCGCCAGCAGAGCGAAATCGCGGCGCTGGCGGCGCGCAATCGTTCGCTCTCCGACCAGATGCAGGCCCTGGAGAGCGGCGACGATAGCGCCGGGCAGTACCAGAAGCCGCCGCACTACTGATCGATCGTCGAATACGCGCGCGAAAATGGAATAGCCAGCCTATTCACGCGCTTGTAGGTCTTTTCGAATCACCCGCTGAAGTTGTGGCGACAATGTCGCGTCGCGGCAGCGGCACGCACGCTTTGCGCGCATCGGAACTGCGTGTGCACTGATTGGCACTTAGCACGTTGTCAGTCTGTGAATAGAGTTTTGTTCCTATCGCATCGATCGTGCGATGACGCAATCGCGCGCAAACGCTGATACGGACGGTAAATTCGAAGGTAATGTTCACACGTCTTTCATTTTTTGACGTGACATAACTTTGCGACAGTCGACCGAACAATTTTTCAGAGTCGTTACATAACGCCGTGGTATGCGGATTGCACATCCGCTAAAGTGTGATGGCCTCTTACTTTCGGACGGATAAGTTCACCCAGCCCGCCTAAGTGGTGACGGCCGCATTGGCACCGGCCTGGAAATCCCCGCACTCAAAATCGAGACGCGGCCCCGTGTCTCAGCGCTCTCGAGCGCCTCGGTCGACAAAAAAATAGTCCAGCTCGGCACCGTAGAGTCTCCCGGGCTGGCGATGCTGAAATATTGGTCGAAACCCCTCGGCGTGCTGGTCGCGCTGCTGCTCGCCATCGCGCTGACATCGCAGCCGCTGACACCGGGCTGCGGCGCACTCGCCATTGCCGCAGTGCTGATTTCCCGCCAGATGTTCAGTCCCCTGCGCGTGCTCGCGCGCGCCGGCGCCGGCATCGTGGCGCGTCGCCTGCTGCGCCTGCTGTTCGAGTGCGCGGTGTGGACCGGGCTGCTGCTGTTCCTGGGACTGGCACTGGGCATCGATGATGAGTTCCAGCGCAACACCATGCTCGTCTGGTTTGCGCTGACGCCGCTGAGCCTGGTGCTGGGCGACTACTACACTACCCGCGCGCTCTCGCGCACTCGCTCAGCCCATGAGCGCCACATCATCATCGGCGCCAATGACATCGGCATGGAACTGGCGCGCCGCATCTCGGAGAACCCGGGCGCCGGCACCTTTCTGGGATTTTTCGACTTCCGCAGCCCAGACCGGCTGCCGCTGCACGGACGGGAACAGTTCGCCGGGCAGTGTAAGGATGTCTCCGCCTTCGTCCACCAGCACGCCGTCAACGCCATCTATATCGCGCTGCCCATGAGCAATGCACCGCGCATCGAGGTGCTGCTGCAGGAGTTCCGGGACACCACGGCCTCCATCTACTTCGTGCCGGACATCTCGGGCATCGATCTCGTCCAGGCGCGCTGCGCCGAGATCCACGGCATTCCCATGCTGGCGATCTGCGACACCCCGTTCCACGGCATGAATGCGGTGCAAAAGCGCGCGATCGACATCCTGCTCTCCTCAGGAGCGCTGCTCCTGGGCTGGCCGCTGCTGCTGGCGATCGCGATCGCCGTCAAGATCAGCTCCCCCGGGCCGGTGCTGTTCAAGCAGCGCCGCTACGGGCTGCACGGGGAGGAGATCCTGGTCTACAAATTCCGCAGCATGAGCGTCTGGGAAGATGGTCCGGTGGTGGTGCAGGCCAGGCGGCGGGACCGGCGCGTCACCGTCATGGGTCGGTTTTTGCGCCGCACCTCGCTGGATGAGCTGCCGCAGCTCTTCAACGTGCTCCAGGGCAAGATGAGTTTCGTCGGCCCGCGGCCGCACGCCGTGGCGCACAACGAGCTGTACCGTAAACTGATCAGCGGCTACATGATCCGCCACAAGGTCCGACCGGGCATGACCGGCTGGGCCCAGGTGCACGGGCTGCGCGGCGAGACTCGCACCGTCGAGCAGATGCGCCAGCGCGTCGAGTTCGACCTCGACTACCTGCGCAACTGGTCGCTATGGCTGGATATTAGGATCATCTTGAAAACTGCCGCCATCGTCTTCCTGCACCGCAAGGCCTACTGAGCCGCCCTCGACGCGCGCCCGGCGGACCCGATTGCGTGCGCGCCCGTCATTCAGATTGGCGGGTAACTGGGGAAGTCATCACCTGGTGCATTACCAGGGGAATGGCGCTGTGCACCGCGGGCGCGAAAGCTTTACCGCCCGATCTACCGACACATACAGCGGATTTGTGATCGACTGACGGGCGCAGCATCCAGAAATCCCAATTGTCGCGCTGATCCTGCACGCCCCCATCGAACGCTATCTCAATACCGCGACGTCCCGGCAACGAAAAGCTGATTTGATCAAGCGGCATCGAAAGCCCCACTCCTCGCGCCTTGACATAGGCTTCCTTCAACGTCCAGATGTCGAGCAATCGTTCCGCCCGGCGGTCATCGTCGAGTTCACTGCGCAGTTCGGCCATCTCGTGGCGCGAGCAGAAGTGTTGCGCCATTTCCATTGACGCTGGACTTCGCCTGACATTCTCCGTATCGACGCCGATGGCGCAATGACGGCTGACCCCCATCATAACGACGCCGCGGGTATGCGAGACATTGAACGAAAGGCCAACTCCAGGCATGGCATCGTTGGCGATCTCTGGGCGACCATATGCATTGGCACGAAAGGACCACTCGGCCGGGCTGATCGGTGCGTACAGCGAGAGGACCGTCCGGACCAACGCACGCGTCACGATGTAGCGGTGACGGTCCTCGGGGAAACGAAAGCGAAACTCGCCGGCTCGCTCCTCCGCTGTCAGCAACCCCCGATAGCGATCTAGCAGCGCGGCGTCCCGCACGCAATGCAGGAATACAAACCAGACGTGGCATTCGGGCGAGGCGAGTTCCAGTTCGGATGGCCACTCGAGGGCGTCAGTGGTTGAAGATGTGGCTTGCACGAGATTCCAACTCATACCGACAGTACCCGAAAAGCTACGCCTTCCCAGCCGTAGTCGAAGAGACGCTCGGTGCGAAACGAGGGGTGACAGGCCTCAAAGTCGATCAGCGCACGTCGCTCGCCCGACGCCTGGTCTTCGCCAAAGTGAAGGTAGTCGTCGAACAGCAGTATCGATCCTTGGACCAGATAGTCTTTGATGAACTCGAGTACCGGAGCACACGAAACGTACAGATCGACGTCGATCAGGCAAATCGAAACCGGCAGAAACTTTTCCCGCGCGCGGAGTTGACTGAATAGCTCGACCGAAAAGAAACCCTTGAATAACTTGATTCTCGACTCGTCGGTTTTCCATTTGCGCAGGTTTTTTGTGACAGTTTCGTAGGAAATCGCGAGGTCGCCCTTGGAATAGGTGGCGGCTTCGAAAGCCTGCTCGGGCTGTGGCAGACCTTCGAAGGAATCAAATCCGTACAGCTGCAGATTGGCCCCCGCTATGGCGCGGGAATATTGCTCCGCAAACCAGAAGCTGAAGCCGCGGAACAGGCCGAACTCGTAATAACCGTGGCCATCAATCAGATTTCTGCCGCCGATGATCTCCTGCTGCTGAATCGTCAGCACCCTGGCGATTGCGATCAGTACGTCTGGCGATAGCGTGAAGAAGGGTTCCTCGATTGCTTCGAATCCGAGAGCGCGGCCCACGGCACTTTTTGCACGGCGGGATGCGCGATGTAGAACCGGCGCCCGTTTTATGGCTTCTTTGATCCGGTTCACGGGTTTATTCGCTACGATTCACTCGAGGATGATCGGATCGGTTGCAGCGGCCGACCGAAGCAGACTGACTCGTGCATGTCGATATCGCTCCAGCTGTTCCACACCAGGCAAAGGGCTGCTATTGGGACAGAGCAGGCTGGGCTTTTTTGCGCCGTCAAACTGCGCGCAAACAAATCTGTGATCGTCGTAAACCTGATTCAGAGCGCTCGTCAGGCGCCCATGCTCGGACGCGAGGCAGCTGGCGGCTTCGACCATGAGCGGTCGCGTACGCACCATGACGGCAACGAGTTGACGGTGATCGACCGACAGCAGGCCGCTGAACCCCTCGCCGACCTGTTCCGTCATCATGCTGGGTCTGACGACGTCGCGGTAGAAGGAAGCCGGAAAATCGGCGGTGAAGCGAAACGCGGTCGCCGAGGCCACGAACAGGTCTGCAGCAACCTTGAGCGCATCCGCTGCGCCTTCTCGATCACGGCGACGCATCGCCCGTTCGAATTCCTGCAGCGAGAAGATCAGAGCTTGGGTCAGTGCCCCAAAAATCTGGTGTCCCAGCACCCAGCGTCGCATGGGATCGATGGGCGCTGGAACCTCACTCGCCACCGCGATCGTATGCGCGACGGGCGCGATACGGATCCCACCAATCTGGCCGAGCAGACTGGCAAGCCCCAGGCCGACCGCGACAAATCGTTGCATTTCCGGCGGACCGTACGTGGCGGCGACTTCAGCGTGGAACAGGCTTGCCGCCGCGATGATGCTGCGCAGGAAAGTGCCCGGATCGGCTTGCGATTCGCGGTAGATATGAAAGTAACGATCGTGCGCCGCATCGTCAGCCAGATGTCGGCCCGCGATGCGTCGTTTTGCAGGGACCTCATCGGTGATCGGGTCGGCATGCCTCGCTGGCAAGCGGTCATACAACTCGTGCAGAACCTCGGCACTTTCCATATTCGTACGTGCGGCCACAGCTAGCGCGTAGTTGGCCAGAGCGCTCTGAAAGGACGGCCCCATCTGCGCGCGCACCGACGACATCGTCGGAATGAGATTGGGCGGCGACAGGAACATCAGGGATGGAGTGGAGGCGTTGATGGCGAGGCCTCTAACTGCACAGAATTGTGTTGAGACGGGTGGCGACGGATTGCACGGCGGGCTCTATCATCAGGGCCAGATGTCCGGCTTGCACCGGGACGAGGGTGACCGGTCCCCCGAGGTACTTCTTCCATCCATTGTGACCATCGAAGTTGAGCTGGAAGGCCCAGCCTTCGAAACCTTGACTCTGGAACAGTATGGTCTCTCCGGAAAACGACTTGTATTCGCGATTCAAGGCACGCTTGTACAAGGCGTCCTTGACATCGTTATCCCTGCCGGTCCGCCAGCGGCGCGCGCGGCGGCTAAGCATGCTTTGCAGCTTCCGCCGGGCGGTCGAAACCACGGCGTTCGCGCGCACCGTAGATAGCGTGCGCGGAATCCAGCTCAATACATCGAGCCACTTCGAGGGTCGATACGCATCCAGCATGATCAGTGCAACCTCTTCGCCCTCATCCTCGAGGCGCCTGGCGAGATTGAAAGCCTCTGATCCACCGAATGAGTAGCCGCACAGTCGATAGGGCCCAGTGGGCTGAATGCTCCGCAGTTCCCGCTCATACGCTTCTAATCGGGCATCGGGCGATTCATGCAGAATCCCATCGTCCGTGGTCGACCCTACCCGCAGTCCATACACGGGCACCGATGCATCGGTGAGACGCGCAATGTGAAGATAGTCGTTCACATCGCCGTCAAATCCGTTCAGGCAGAATAGCGGTCGGCGGTTGCCGCTCTCCTTCAGGGCAACCAGATGTCGCCAGGCGTGCTCGGTGCGGTAGCCGCTCATCATGGCGGCGAGCTTGGCAGGGGTTGGCGCCTGGAATATCCAAACCATCGCAATCTGCCGTCCAAGTGCCGCCTTGATCGCTGCCAATACTTTGAGGACCAGCAGCGAGTGGCCCCCGAGCTCGAAGAAGTTGTCATGCCGCCCCACGCGCGCCACACCCAGCACACTCTGCCAGATCTGCGCAATCGCACTCTCCACCGCGCCAATGGGTGCCTGGTAC